>OCVV012846620.1_pt1 | contig 125099 bp, 94 predicted proteins | sample 1539721 | NCBI WGS metagenome assembly OCVV01 (sample SAMN02144230, study PRJEB22623) | gut metagenome | biome: sheep rumen | host: Ovis aries | place: New Zealand
ATTAATTTAGTATCTGCATCAACAATTTGTGAAATAGCATTATATGATACTAGCATATCAAGATAATCATTTGAACTAAGTAAAATATCTAAATATGAGATTCCACCATTTTTATACATAGCTACTAATCTCTTTTTTAGAAGTTCTTCACTATCTTGAATCTTCTTTTCCTTTTGACCTATTTCTACAGACTTATCATCAATACTTTTATTTAAATCATTAATCTCAATTTCTAAATCAGAAATTTTTGAGTTCAAATCTGAAATCTTTCCATTTAATGTTTCTAATTCTTCCGAAATTGCAGATTGTTGTTGTTTGTTTTCTTTTAGCTGTTCTGCAGCTTTTTGCTTGTCTTGTTCAAGTTTATTCTTTTGTGATTGAAGCTCAGAAATTGTCGCCGCATTAGTTGTAAACATTAACGACAATATAATGAGAATTGTAGATAAAGATAAAATTATCTTTTTCATATGTTCCTCCAAATCCTTGATTATACATCAAGATATCTTTTCATTGAAATCGTACTTCCTATAACGCCCATACCTATTCCTAATAATAGATAAACGCCTAATATTTTTCCAAAAATATCGTTAAAACTATATAGTGTAATTGTCATAAATGAGAATACGCTTGATTCTACAACTTTTCCAAGTCCGAATCTATAAATAATACCTAATATCAATAATGAAACTAGTGATGAAATAATACCAATAACGATACCTTCTACTATAAATGGTCCTCTAATAAAATTGTTTGTACCACCCACATATTTCATAATTGATATTTCTCTTCTTCTCGCATGTACTGTTAATTTAATTGTATAAGAAATAATAAATAGTGAGATTACTACTAAAAGAAATAATAAAACGAAACTAGTAAATCTTATTCCTTTAGCTAATTTCTCTAAGTTAGATATTGTATCATTTCTACTATTAATGTCATCTACAAAATCTAATTGTTTAATTTGTGCTTGAACTTCTTCATTAAGAGATAAATCTGTTAATGTAACAAAATATGAAGCAGGAAAAGGGTTGTCCTCTACATATGACTCTAACAAATCTTGATGTTCTCCTAATGTTTCTTTCATAGTAGCAAGGGCATCTTCTTTAGATTTAAAAGTTACATTATTTACACCTTCAATTTTTCTAATATTGTTGCCAAGCTCTTCAATTTGTTCATTAGTAGCATCATCTTTAATGTTAACTTGCATTCCTTGTTCACTTTCGATTTGAACCATTACATAATTTATGTTTTCACCTATTACATAAAAGATTCCAAACATAAACATAGTTGCAACCATTATAATGATTGATGCACTAGTCATTTTTTTCTGTTTACCCATTGATTTAATGGCTTCAGAAATCGTATATCCAATTGAACTATTCACCATCATACCCGCCTTTCTCATCTCTGATTATATTTCCATGGTCAAGACGAATTACTCTTCTGTTCATCTTATCAACTATATCTTTTGCGTGTGTAGCAACAACAACTGTTGTTCCTCTAAGATTAATATCGTTAAGTAGTCCCATAATGTCCCAAGCTGTGTTAGGATCTAGGTTACCTGTAGGCTCGTCAGCGATTAACATAACAGGATTATTAACAATTGCTCTTGCTAAAGCTACTCTTTGTTGTTCACCACCTGATAATTCATCTGGAAACATCTTAGCTTTATTGCTTAAGCCAACTAGTGATAAACACATTGGAACTTGTCTTCTTATATGTTTAGGAGTAGCATTAACAATTCTCATAGCAAATGCTACATTATCATAAACTGTCTTATCTGGTAGTAATCTGAAGTCTTGGAAAACTATTCCCATACTTCTTCTAAGATAAGGTATTCTACTTCTTTTTAAATTAGTAGTGTCTTTTCCATTTATGATTATCTTTCCTTTTGTAGGCTCTTCTTCTTTTAAAATCATCTTAATAATAGTAGATTTTCCTGATCCTGAAGAACCAACCAAAAAGCAAAATTCACCTTTATTTATTTTAAAATTCACATCGTGAATTGCTTCAGTTCCGGTACTATAAGTTTTGCAAACATTTCTAAATTCTATCATAAGTCAAAAATTCCCTTATATATTTTTACTATTTTATTTTAAACAACCATAATAAAGTTTTCAAGTCTTTCAGCCTTTTTTTCAACAAATAAAAAAAATGTAATACTTATGTAACTAAGTATTACATCATTTTATTAATATTTAAATTTATTATTATATTGTTATCTCTATCTTTATTGTAAATCTTTTCTTGTTTCAATTATTTTCTCTATTAAATTCTCTGTTTCAATAGGTTCTTTAATTCTGTATCTTCTAAGCATTTTTGTATATCCAGCATACGTAATATAGTTTTCTTCAAAGCCAACTCTACTTGCTGTACTAAAAAAATCTAAATAATCACTATCAGATAGCATACTCTTTTCAATAACAGTTATTTCATCATCTATTAGCAGCTTACTATTTACTTCATCTAAAAGTTCTGAATCAATTATTAAATAAGTAGAGCTTGGACATATTAATATTGTTCCTTCAATATCAAAGCCAACTATAAATGATACATTTTTAGGATTATTTACTATCATTCCTTCGATATTTCTTTTAGCTAGCTCAATCTTAATTACTTCTACTCTTCTGTTCATAATAACCCCCTTTATTTATTAGTTTTATTATGTAAGTTTCGAAAATTAATTAGATTTATACAAACCTAATGTAAATATCTTTAGTAAAATAAATACCATAATTCCATGTGGAACAAACATTGAGATAAATGTTGCAATTGCTATAAATGGTCCAAATGCTATATAGTCTTTAAATTTTTTCTTTTTTAATATAAGTAAAACAATAATAGCAACCGCTGCTATTAAAAATGATAATAGCGAAATGATTAATACATCTGAAAAGCCAAATATTAAGCCAATAGCAGCCATCATTTTTACATCGCCTAGTCCAAATCCTTCTTTTTTAGAAATAGCTTTACTAAGAAGAGCTATTAAATAGAAAATTGCAAACGCAGCACCCATTCCTGATAGTTTTTGTATTAAAACACTAATTCCATTAGTTCCTGTAACTAAACCACTTCCAAAAAGAATTGCAAACAATATGCCAATTTCAAATAGGCATAATACCAATCTATTAGGAATAATATGATCTTTCCTATCTATTTCAAATATACCAATTAATATAGGCGTTATGAGTAAATACTCTAAACACTGAAAACTCATTCCGTGAAAGTATAAAACTAATATATAAAGTAAAGCTGTTATCAGCATTAAAGGAATATTTATATGAAATGATTTCAAATAAGATTTAAAGAAATCTTTACAAATAACTCTCTCCTTAGCTCTAAGCCTTTTAATAACCCAATCCATGTATTGGCCTATAGCTAAGCCTATAATGCCTATAATAAAATAATAATAAATAGGCAAATCATTAACGTACATCTTCTTCTCCTTTGTATACTTTGTCAAGATATTTCTTTTCTTGTTTTCTCTTTATTCTTGATACTAAACTAGTTTCTAATTCATATGGTTTAGTAAGTATTGAAAACATTCCCATACGATTAGCACCAAAGCAATCAGTAAATAATTGATCTCCAACTTCAGCAATTTCTGACATTTTTTCTATACCATATTTTTCTTTTAATGCTTTAACAGCTTTAGATAATCCAATCTTTGTTGGTTTTAAGGAAAAGTAAATAAATGGAATATCCCATTTCTTTGCCAAATTAGAAATAATTGTTTTCTTTAAACTATTTGAGCAAATACATAGCTTTATGCCATCTTCTTTAAGCCCTGTAACCCATGTTGTAATATCTGCAATTTCTCTTTTATTAAGATCTATCAAAGTATTATCAACATCTAATATCAAGGCCTTTATTCCTTTTTCTTTTAAAAACTTGCTACTTATGTCTGTAGCTTTATCAAATCTAGCATTTGGTTTAATCATAAAGCAAAGATTATATCCTTTCTAAAAAATGCCTTTTATAATTCCATTATCAATATCTATATCTTCAGCAGCAGGTTTCTTAGGAAGTCCTGGCATTGTTAATATTTTACCAGTCATTACTACAAAGAATTCTGCACCCTTTTTTAATACTACATCATGAACATGAATATCGAAATCTTCTTCGCAAAGTAAATTTTTAGGATCATCTGATAAAGAATATTGTGTTTTTGCTATACTTATAGGATATTCTAATTTTAATTTGTTTAATTCTTTAATTTGTTTTTTGGCTTCATCTGTAAACACAACAGATTTTGCACCATAAATATTTTTAGCAACTTTATTTATCTTTGTTTCTATATCATCTGATAATTCATAAGTATATTTCATTTTATGTGGCTTATCACATAGTTCGACTATTTTTTCTGCTAAATCAATAGCACCTTTACCACCATTAGCCCAGTTAGTTAATAAACTTACTTCAGCTTTTCCATCTAATTCTTCTTCAAGAATTTTTATTTCTTCATCAGTATCAAATGTATATTTATTTATTGCGACAATGGCATTTAAGCCAAAAGATTTTATATTGTCTATATGTTTGATTAAATTGTGAATGCCTTTTCTTAAAGTTTCATTATTAACTTTTTCACAATCTTCTTTACTACTACCACCATGATATTTTAAAGATTTTAGTGTAGCAACTATTACTACAGCATCTGGAGTTACTCCTAGATTTCTTGTTTTAATATTTAGGAACTTTTCTGCTCCTAAATCAGCACCAAAGCCTGCTTCTGTAACTACATAATCGCCTAATTTAAGAGCCATTTTAGTTGCTATTACAGAATTACATCCATGAGCTATATTGGCAAATGGACCACCATGAATGATTGCAGGAGTTCCTTCTAAACTCTGAACTATATTAGGATTAATAGCATCTTTTAGAAGTACTGCCATTGAGCCATCTGCTTTAATATCATGGGCAGTAATAGGATTTCCATCTTTTTTATATCCTATTATTAAATTTCCTAATCTTCTTTTTAAATCTTTAAAGTCCTTAGCTAAACAAAGAATAGCCATTACTTCAGTAGCAACAGTAATATCAAAACTATCATCTCTTGCAACTATCTTTTTCTCATTAGAAAGTCCAACTCTTATTTGGCGTAGTTCTCTGTCATTTACATCCAAGCATCTTTTCCAAACTACTTTGTCAAAACCAAGTTCATTTCCAAAATAAAGATGATTATCAATCATTGCACTTAATAAGTTATTAGCAGAAGTTAATGCATGCATATCTCCTGTAAAGTGCAAATTAATATCTTCCATAGGTGCCACTTGGCTATATCCTCCACCTGTGGCTCCTCCTTTTATTCCAAAAACAGGACCCATTGATGGTTCTCTTAATGCAAGTATTGCATTTTTCTTTATCTTATTTAATCCATCAGCAAGACCAATAGCTGCAGTTGTTTTTCCTTCTCCCAATGGAGTAGGATTAATTGCAGTTACTAGAATAAGCTTTCCATTTTTTCTTGATTTGATTTTGTCAAAATAGTCAAGAGAAATCTTGGCTTTATATTTGCCATAATTTTCGATATATTCCTCAGGAATATCTAATTTATCAGTTATTTTATTGATTTTTTTTAGTTTAGTACTTCTTGCAATTTCTATATCTTCCATTATGTGCCTCCAAAGATTTAATATTTTTAAGCAATAATTCCCATGATTAGTCCAATTAAAAATCCAGCAATAACTTGTACAACTGTATGTCCAGTTAATTCTTGAAATTTTTCATAGTTACTAGTATTCTTTTCAGTTAATAAATCATTTAAAAATTTAGCTTGTTTTCCAACTGCTTTTCTTAAGTTACATGCATCAAACATAACTATAAACGCAAAACCCAATGACAATGCAAATATAGAACTTGATAATCCTTCATATTTTCCTATCATGGTTGCTAAGCATGTAACTACAGCTGAGTGAGAACTTGGCATTCCTCCAGAACCCCAAAATCTTTTCCACATAAACTTTTTATTTGCTATTGAATCATATATCATTTTAAATAATTGAATGCCACACCACACTGTGATTCCAACTATTATGTATCTATAATTATTATAAAACTCTACCATCTATTCCTCTTCTTGGTTAAAATCTTTCTCTTCACCATCTATTAAAATTGTAATTCTTTTTTCAACATTATCTAACATTTCTTTACATTCTTTAGATAATTGCATTCCTGTTTCAAATTTTTTAATACTTTCATCTAAAGTTAGTTCTTCGCCTTCAAGCTCTTTTGTTATATTTTCTAATTCTTGAATCTTATCTTCAAATTTTACTTCTTTTTTATCCATTTTTACTCCTTTATTTCTGCTTTTCTTTTTCCATCATAAAAGCTAATTGATACTTCATCTCCTAAATTTAGATCTTTGGCAGATTTAATTACTTTACCATTAAATTGAGTAATAGTAAAACCTCTTTGCATAGTCTTTATAGGACTTAACGCATCTAATTTAGTTAATAGCTTTAGATATAATTGCTTATTTGTGTCTAACTTTCTTTTAACATCTTTTTGCATAAGAGAACAATTATTGTCTATTACTATTCTATATTCATTGACCTTCCTTAAAGGATCTTTATAAGCTTTGGAATTCATTATTTTTTCAAGTCTTAATTTATTTATTTGTAATTTTCTCTTTAAAGAATTCTTTAACCTATCTTTATAAGTATCAATAGTATAAATAAAGTCCTGTATATTAGGGACTGCTAATTCTGCTGCCGCTGATGGTGTAGGTGCCCTTAAATCTGCTACAAAATCAGAAATTGAAAAGTCAGTTTCATGTCCAACTGCAGAAATAATTGGTATCTCAGATTTATATATAGCTCTTGCTACTATTTCTTCATTAAAAGGCCATAAATCTTCAAGAGATCCTCCGCCTCTTCCAAGAATTATTACATCAGCAAGTTTTTCGCTATTCATTTTTTCTATGGCTTCTGCTATTTTTATTTCTGCTCCTGAACCTTGTACAGGTACTGGCAATAATCTTATATGAACATTAGGATTTCTTCTAGTAGAAACATTTATTATGTCTCTAATAACAGATCCTGTTGAAGCTGTTAAAACTCCTATTGTCTTTGGAAATTGAGGAATATCTTTTTTATGACTTTCATCAAATAAGCCTTCTTTTTCAAGTTTCGCTTTTAACTTTTCATAAGCCTCATATAGTTCACCAATTCCATCTTGTTTCATAGCTTTAGCATATATTTGATATACGCCATCTCTAACAAAAGCTTTTACACTTCCAAATACCAAAACTTTCATTCCATCTTTTGGAGTAAAGTTTAAATGTGGAGTATATGATTTAAACATTATACATTTTATTAAACTATTTTCATCTTTAAGAGTAAAATAGATATGTCCTGTATAATGTAACTTACAATTAGATATTTCACCTCTAACATATACAGAGTCCAAAAACTCATCACTATCAATTTTACTTTGAACATAAGTATTTAGTTCTGTAACACTTATTGGTGTAATATCCATATTATCTCCTATTAATATAAAATGCACATAAATTTTTATGTGCACAAAATCTATGTTATATTATTTTTCTCAATGATACTAGCAAGTACGCCATTAATAAAGGCACCTGATGAATCATCACCATATTTTTTTGCTATTTTTACAACTTCATTTACTACAACTTTAAATGGTGTATCAGTATAAAGTATTTCATATATACCAATTTTTAATAGTGTAAGGTCCACTTTTGATATTCTAGCAATAGTCCAATCTTTTTTTATGTTTTCACTAATTTGTTTTTCTATATCTGCATTGTTTTCACTTACACCTTTTACAATATCATTTATATAAGTTATAGCTTCATTATCCAATATTTCTTCAGAGTCTATAAATAAATCAATTTGTTCTTGTAAAGACTCATCTGGTGATATTTGTATACTATATAAAAGTTTAAATGCTGCTTCTCTGCTTTCTGTTCTATTCATCTTGTCCCCTTATAATTTATCAACGATCTCTTTTAATTTTTTCTTAACTTTTGCCTTGTTATGTTGTAAATAATTGCCTGCTACAAAACCACAAACAATTAGTACAATACCAATTACAAATCTATACAAACTTGTGCAAGCTAATATTAAAGCAATGATTGCTCCTAATATTCCTCCGCCAATATTTGCTTAAAAACTCTTTAAAATCGTCCATTAGATTTTACCTCTTCTTATTTTTTAGCCTTGTTATTTGTCACTTTCTTTTTGTTTGTCTTTTTTGTACTATTTTTCGAATTCTTATTCTTGTCTTTCTTTAATACTTCTTCAAGTATTTCAATCTCTTCATCTGAAGATTCTTCTTTTTTTGTTTTCTCAGCCTTTTCTTCTTTATCTTCTTGAGCTTCTTTTTCAACAACTTTTTTAGGTTTCTCTACTAATTTGTCAGCAAATTCTTCTTCAAAATCAGTATCAGAAACATCTTCAGCTTCTACTTCCCTTACTTGAATATCAACTCTCTTAACTTCAATATCAGTTGCTTCTTTAATTGTTGTTTTTATATCTTGTTGAAGTTTTGAAGTTACTAATTTAATTACAGTATGTTGTTTAACATCAATAAGAACGCTGATATAAACCTCATTGTCTTCTGTTATAGTTATATCAGGTGATGCAGCTAAAATATCATCTACATTGTTAATAACTCCATCTACTAATGTTTCTAGTGTATCATATGTAATTAATAGTTTGCCATCTTCATTTTCCATAAGTATTCCATCTAGTTCTGGATTACTTGAACTAGATGAACCAAAGAATAAACATCTAAGAGCAATTAGAATAAATACTGCACATACTCCATACATTATCTTTACAGCAGTTGAGTGTGCAACCATTTTTGCAATTAGTACTGAAAAAATACTAACATCAACTAGTCCAACTCCTACTAATATAAGCATAATAGATATAACTAATACTATGAATGAAAATAGCACTAGTCCTAATTTTTCTAAAAATTTCATAATTCAAAACTTCCTTTTCATTTATTTTTTTGAATTTTGTTTCTTTTGATTCTTGTCTTTTTCCTCGGCTTTATGTTCACTTTTTTCTTTACCTTCATCAGATTTCTTTTTACTATCTGGAAGAGCAACTCCTTGTACATGAACATTAACTTCTTCTACATTAAGACCTGTCATATTCTCTACAGCAGTTTTAACACGCTTTTGAATTTCAAAAGCTACATCTGGAATTCTTGCACCATATTCAACAATAATGTTAACATCGATAATTACTGAAGATTCATTAATGTTAACTTTGATTCCTTTAGAATAATTCTTTTTTCCACTAAGAATTTCTGTGATTCCACCTGCAAATCCGCCTGTCATTTCGCTAACGCCTTGTACTTCATTGGCTGCAACACCAGCAATCATCTCTATAACATCGTTTGAAATCTTAATATTATTCTCTGATGCGTTTTTCTCATCATTTTTCTTACTTTCTTTTGGTGTTTCTTTCTTATTCTCCATATTTATAAAACTCCTAATTTTATTACGCTCATATTATATCAATTTATTTTTTATTTTACAATAATTACTGTCTTTCATTTTGACTTTTATGAGTAGCCCAAAAGTCATTATAAAGTTTAGTTGCTGTCTCTGGACTATCAACACCTTCAGCATTTTTTACTGGAGCAAAATCATCTTCTCTTTTTCCTCTTAGAATAGATATTTCTTTAAAGTAATTAAATCCATCAAATATAAATGCTTCATATTTATATCCATTAGGTTCTGTAACCTTTACTATTTCTCCGTTTTCATCCATATATGGAGCTTTCTTATTAGCACTATGATATGGTAGATTTTTAGAAGCAATTGTCTTTAATGCTGATAAAGAATATAGATTACACATTATATGAGATTCTCCATATAATAATTCTCCATCTTCATCAACTTCTTCTGCCATGGCTTCAGGAAGTTCAGAATATTCAATTACACCTGGCCTGCCATCTTTTTTGCAAAATACTCCAACTTTTTCTTTAGGATTTGCTTTTGCAACAGATTTAGATCCTATTTCATTACCTTCTTTTATAGTTAATCCAACTAATAATGGATCTACCATATTTAATAAAGCATTATCTACTGATCCTATGAAAATCCATTTAATTCCTTTTGATTCCATATCATCTAGTATTCCCGCTTCTTTCATGGCTTTATATATACATCCATTTCCATCAGCAGCAAGCTTAATATGATAACCTTTATCTACTATTAATCTACCATCTTCAAATAATAGTGGTAAATTTCCTTGTACAAAAAACTTAATATATGAAGGATCATATCCAAAATAGTCATGTTTTTTAAAGAACTCTATAGTTTGGTCATTATTTTCTGTACTAGTCATAATATACCAATTTAATGTAATTCCATAGTTTTGATTATGTCTAATTAAATTTTCAGCTAAAATTTGGAATAAATATTTAGGCTCAGGTTTAACATCTAATAAAAAAGAGCCCTTAGGGCCATCATGTCCAAGTCTAGTTCCCTGGCCTCCAGCCATGGTTACTACCGCATAATGGTTATTTTTTATAATATCTTCACCTAAATCTTTTAATTCATTATATTTATCTTCACTTAGTTTATATTTATCTTTAAAAGATATATGTTCAATAATTAAACCTTTTTCTATTTTAATAGGTCTTTTACTAATTTTATATAATTTATTTAATTTATCAAAATCTATACTTTCTATTTCTTTTATTAAATTTTTTCTTTCTTCTTCATTACACATATCAATATATTTTTGAAGATGTGTTTGATTATTGTCTTTTAATATTTGCTTGTATTTTTCCAAATAAGTTCCCCCCTTTGTTAAAAAATCCTATTGTGTATTTTACCATAAATACAAATAAATATCAATTTGACATGAAAAAGAGGATTACCCTGATTTTCAGGGCAATCCTCTAATTATTTTATTATTTGCTTTCTTTATCTGATTTTTCTAAATCTTTCATATTAAGATTAATTCTGCCTTGTGAATCAATATCAGAAACCTTAACTACTACTTCATCACCTATAGCTAGAACATCTTCAACTTTTTCAATATGTTCTTTTGATATTTTAGAAATATGAAGTAATCCTTCTCTTCCTCCACCAATATCTACAAAAGCACCAAAGTTCATGATTCTAGTTACTATACCTTCATAAACTTCTCCTGCAACTATTTCACGAGTAATTCCATAAACGATTCTAGCAGCTTTTTCGCAATTAGTTTTATCAGTAGAATAAATATCTACTCTTCCATCATCATCAATATCAATTTGTACTCCAGTTTGTTCAATAATCTTATTGATAACTTTTCCGCCAGCACCGATAACATCTTTAATCTTATCTTTATCAATATGCATTGTAACAATCTTTGGAGCATATTCAGAAACATCTTCACGAGGAGCTGGAATAGCTTTTAAGATATAATTATCAATAATATTATCTCTTGCAATCTTTGTTCTTTCTAAAGCCTGTTTAATTACTTCATATGATAATCCACCAAGTTTAATATCTACTTGAATAGCTGTGATTCCATCTTTGGTTCCACCAACTTTAAAGTCCATATCTCCAAAGAAGTCTTCAATATCTTGAATATCTGTTAATACTACATAGTTATCTGGATTTTCATCATCTGTAATTAGTCCACAAGAAATACCTGCTACTGGTTTCTTAATTGGAACACCAGCATCCATAAGTGCTAATGTACTACCACAAATAGAAGCTTGTGAAGTAGATCCATTAGACTCTAGAACTTCAGATACAACTCTAATTGTATAAGGGAATTCATCAACACTAGGTAATACTGGAACTAATGCTTTCTCAGCTAATGCTCCATGTCCAATCTCTCTTCTTCCAGGTCCTCTAGATGGTCTAGCGTCTCCTACAGAGTATCCAGGGAAATTATATTGATGCATATATCTTTTTTCTGTTTTAGATAAATCTATTTCATCTAGCATTTGGCTATCTGATTTAGTACCTAATGTAGCAATTGATAATACTTGAGTTTGACCTCTTGAGAATAGTCCACTTCCATGTACACGAGGGATTAATCCAGCCTCTGCATATAAAGGTCTTATCTCATCAATTTTTCTTCCATCTGGTCTAATTTTTTCTGATAAAATTATTTTTCTTACACATTCTTTTTCTATATCATGAACTGCTGTAGCAATGTCAAAAGCATGCTCTTCTTCAGCATTCTCTCCCCACATTTCAACAGCTAAAGCTTTAATCTTTTCAGTAACAGCTTCAACATTTTCTTCTCTTTTAATCTTATCTGTTTCTTTAACAGCTTCATACATTTCATCATATAATGTATCTTTTACTGCTTTATAATATTCTTCATCTACTGAGTATGATTTATATTCAAATTTTTCTTTTCCTATTTCAGCTTTAATATCGGCAATAAATTTGCAAATTTTCTTGATTTCTTCATGAGCTGTAACTATTGCTTCATACATTGTGTCATTATCAACTTCTTTAGCTCCACATTCAATCATTGTAATTTGTTCTTCAGTTCCTGCAACTGTTAATTTCATGTCACTTAGTTTAGCTTCTTTTTCATTTGGATTAATAATTATTTTTCCATCAACTAATCCAACTTGAACAGCAGCTGTTGGGCCACCCCATGGGATATCTGAAATTGATAATGCAGCTGATGTACCAATTTGTGCACAAACTTCTGGAGAATTATCTTGGTCATCACTTAAAACAGTATTAACTATTGTAACACCATTTTTAAAGTCGTGTGGAAATAGTGGTCTTACTGGTCTATCAATAGCACGTGAAACTAATATACTAGACTCACTTGGTTTTCCTTCTCTTCTATTAAAAGATCCTGGAATCTTTCCAACAGAATACATTTTTTCTTCAAATTCTACTGATAGTGGAAAAAAGTCCACTGAATCATCAGCTTCTTTAGCAGCTGTAACATTTGTCATAACCATAGTGTCACCATATCTTACTGTAACACTTCCATTGGCTTGGTTTGCGAACTTACCTGTTTCTATACTTAATTTTCTTCCAGCAAGTTCAGTTTCATAAAATTTAATCATTTTTCCCTTCCTTCCATCCTTGATGACTACATCCCATCAAAGGCGTAATTTATCACAAAAAGCGAAGGTCATAAAAAACACCTTCGCTTAATATGAATACTAAATTAATTATTTTCTTAATCCTAGTTTTGCTACTATATCTCTATATCTTTGGATATCTTTTTTAGCTAGGTAGTTAAGAAGATTTCTTCTATTTCCAACCATCATAAGTAAACCACGTCTTGAATGATTATCTTTTGGGTTTTCTTTAAGATGTTCAGTAAGATTATTAATTCTTTCAGTTAATAAAGCGATTTGAACTTCTGGAGAACCAGTGTCTTTATCGTCTCTTCTGTAAGTTTTAATAATTTCTTCTTTTCTTTCCTTTGTCATTGTTTTTCCTTTCCAAAGTAGTTTGAAAACAGAATTTCAAAATCACACTTTTATAATTTATTCCTTGAACTTAGTCTATAGTTATGTGAAACTTACTAATAAACCAAGCAAAAGGTACCTTTAATATATTAACATAAATATAATTTTTATACAAGTATTTTTATAAAATAAAAAATGCTTAGACCAGTAATTGATTTTACTTTCGTCTAAGCATTATATAAAAGAGTTTAGATTATTAACTATTTAATAATTCCGAGAGTTTCTAGTTTTGCAATTTGTTCTTTTGTTATCTCTCTCCTATACTTATCAATATTATTAATTCTTCTTCGTGCTAGTTCAATTTTTCTACCAATTGGATAATCAGACATTAATTTGTTATCTGCAATTATTTTATTAATATCTATATCAGTTTGTTTGATATCCTTTAAAATTGTTGCTTTGCGGTGTTTATTAACACTTTTATAAGTCTTAATCTTCTTGGTATCAACCTTATTTTCATTAAGAATATTTAATATTTTTAACAATTCTTCTATGTCGCCTTTGGCTGATTTGTTTTCATCACTATAAAGTTTACTTTCAACAATTTCAGTAATTTTTTCTTCAACTACTTTTTCTTCAACTTCTTTAGTTTGTTTTAATTTTTCAGATTTAATAGAAGCTTGTTCTTCTACAATTTCATCTACTATTTTCTCTACCTTTGAATCTATATCTTTAGATATTTTTTCATTTTCAGGTATTGTATTTTCAGCTTTAGCAACACGAATATCATTATTTTTTATTCTGTCTTGCATTAAAACTTCATGAAGTCTATCATGTCCAACATTGGCTGTTTTTTGTTCATCTTTATCATCTGTTGAGAAAAGGCTTACAATGGTATTCTTTATTCTAGAAAATAAACCTTGTTTATATTGAATTAGTGATTCGCCTTTTCTCAATCCCATAAAACCTATCCTCAAAATAACTTATAGGTATTATAACACAAGTTGGAATTTATACAAGTTAAATTTTGAAGATTTTTATTTTTTTACATCCAACGTCTAATATCTTTTGTTCTCTTTTTCTTTCTTCTAGCACTAAAGCCTGTCTTTATCATAAATATTGAAACAATTATAATAGCCGATGCTCCAATTATAGCGAAATATAAGTTAGAATTATTTTTATTAAATCCTGTAGGTGGTAGTATTCTTACGCTTTGTGAACTATCTGCATCTATCTCAATAGGTGTAACTACATCTACTGGATTATATTTACTATATTTCTTAAATGTTTTTTCTTTTTCACGTGTTGGCACATCGTTACCATAATTTTGATTAGATATTGGTTGATTACCAACTGTTGAATAGAAAGCTCTCCTTCCAACACTATTAGACATTCTTACTATTTCAGCAAGATTTGGATAAACTAAGCTTTGATCATCCTCTGATAATGTACTACTTAATACTAATTGAGTCTTAATTTGATAATCTACTGCCTTATTTTTATCTAGTGTTGTTGGTAATAAACCATATGAATAAACAGTGTTAGCCTCAGTGAAATCTTCATTTGCACCTTTTTCATACGAGTCATATTTTACTTGTTGTCTACTCTCATAATTTTTCTTATTTGGATCATATTTTGTTGTAGATAAGGCTTTTGTAGTTATTAAAGTATTATAAGATATCACATCTGGTAAATACTCTCTATTTATTAAGTCATCATTCTTATTCTTGCTTTGTTCTGCATTGCTATTAATTGCTGCTGTATTTCTAATTGTTTCATGAAGTTTCCCGCTATCAGAAGAATTAATTCCTAAAGGATATACATAGTAATAGTTATAGGCTCCTGAGTTTAGAATTTCTGTTTGATTTGATGGTACAGCTCCTTTAACCTTCCATGTTAGTTTAGAATACTCCTCTTTTAATTGTTGTTTTTCATGATCAATTAGAACTTCATCATGAGAGCTATTAGTATTATACTCAAATCTTATATTATTTGAAACATAATCTAATACTTCATCAGCATTTGTTCTAGCAATATTCCATTCATCAGTCCAGTTTGGTGTTCCAATGTAATAGAATTGTCTATCTAAGTAATCAACTTCACCTATATTATCAACAGTAAATTCATAACTAATGTTAAGTGTTGCGCCCTTTAATAATTCACCATCCATGTATGCTTGAATCAATTCAGGAGAGGATTTAGTATTTGTTCCTACACTAACACTCTTGAGTCTGTTTTTAGTAGTATAGTATTTATGTCCTTTATGCATTCCAAAGTACAAATTATTAACACTCTTACTTGTATCAAATAATGTTTCACCTTCTGAAAGAACAATTTTTACATTAGTTACTTTCTTATCTAATCTAAGTTGAGCCTCTGGTCTTTCTACTAAGCCTAAATCAACATTGTCAACTATTTCTCTCTTATATTCATCCTTGTCATTTTCAACTTTTTGATTATTATAATTTTTCATTTCTTCAGGTGTACCTGTACTAGATCCAATAAAGCCCTCATTATACATTGTCATGTTTTTCAAAAAGTCCATCACTGTATTTGTTGTATTATACTCACTTTGCATACGAATAACACCAGTTTGTGAAACCATTTTAGTATTTTTCATAAACTCAATAAGCATTTCTTTTTGCATAATTGATTGCTTTGGATTAAATGATGATGAATTCTCTTCATCTTGCATACGATGTCCAACTGTATATCCATCAGTATATGTAGCAATTTCCTTCCAAGAAGCTAAAACTTCTGCTCTATAATTACGAAGAGTAATAGCATTTTCTTTGTTAGCTTTGGTATTTTTAGATCCTTTTTCAACGGATGAATCATCAACACCATTTATTGAATTGTTCTGTCTTAATAACCTTGCATCTCTAATATTATCCCCATATTCAGTATCATTAATATATCCTTTTGCATAGTTATTACTATTTTGTCTAAAACTATCTATGTCTTTAGCATCTGATAATTTATCTTTTCCATTTGATGAATCATCACTTTGCTCTATATCAAAATAATATAGGGTTGCTTTCAAATCTTTATCATTGCTACCATCTTTATTATATCCTGCAGTATTTTTTCCACCTTTATCAACAGCTGTAGGATACATCATATCAACACCATTAATGTTACTATAATTTTGCATTACATAGTTTGTATAATCTTTATAGTCATCACTTTTTATAGTGTCATCGCCTTCTGATTTAGGGCCTTTAATATCTTTAAAACTCTTGTTAGGAGATGCAAAATTAGTTTGATAAATAGTAGATTTATAGTCTTGTCCATTATATGATTTATCATTCTTTCCTTTTATTCCATCTCCATCAGGATCAATATAACCAGAACCTGTTAAGAAACCATAATTAAAAGGATCAGCTTCATAATCTGTTATTGTAGTACCTATTGGATCTGCAGCTGCACCTCCACCAAGTTGACCATTTAACAACTTTGTAACATCATTATCTTTTACTAATACTGTATCTGTAGTATCGCCATATATAAATCTTATTACGAAATCTCCTGGTGGAACATTTTCAAATTTATATTCTCCTTCATTAATAGCTGATTCTTGAGTTTCAAGGTAACTTGCAGTTGCACCTCCACCTGGAACTACATTTAGAATTACTCTTGATTTCTTAGTACCACTTGAATATCTTTGAACTACATTTGACTGAAGAGCATTTTCACCTGGAATGAATTCAGTTGGTGTACTTTGCCACCTTCTATTATCATTCGAAGAACTGTGAATTTCAGTATTGTTACATTCTTCTAACTCATAATAGGTACTATCCCAAATCTTTTCACCTACATAGTAATCATCACTATATTTTTTTGAGTGATAAGATTGAGTATAGCCATTTTCATCAACCCATTTTATAAGTTCAACTAATTGAACAGTTACTCCATCTATTGTCTTATCTTTATCTTTATCATCTCGTATATCTTTATTGTTCGTATCATAAATTCCATTGCCAATTACCGCTTTTTTACTATCTGTGTCTCTAATGTCTTCAAAAGTCTTTCCAGAAATAGTTGATTTTTGAGCTCCTTTTGGAACAAATATAGCAACATTTGGTGCTTGTACAGTATCATATTCAATTCTATTATGAACTGGGTCTTCAAATACTTTTATATGTCCATATAAAGACACGTCATTTGTTTCATTTTGATTATTTTGATAGAAATCATTTGATTCTATATCACCAACATTTGATCTTTCTGTAACTAGACCTCTCCATTCATCAATTTCACTTCCATCACCGTCATTACCATAAGTTGTATAACTATTTATTTCAAAAATGTTCATGTCAGGACGTAGTATCGTTCCATTTTGAAGATCTTGTGTTAAATGAATTCTTCCATATTCATCTTTAGTTTGTTCAAATGTTATTTCCGCCATTCTGTATTCAGTAGGTTTTAAATTCCAGTTCAAATTAGTTAAGTATAATGATTTATACATATTATTACATACAGCAGGGCCAACATTTGTATTTGTCGCAGGCTTATGTGCCTCTGTAGTTTGTGATTCTTCTTTTGGATTTAAGATGTTAAAGTCAGTGTTGTCTTTAGTTATTTGTTCTTTTTCATATGAGTCAAAGAATTGTAGATAGAACGAATCATAGTAATCAGTTATTTCATTAATCCTAACATTAACAGATCCTACATTTGCTACAATTACTTTATAAGTCACAAATACTTGTAAGTTTCTCGTATCATCTAATCCATAATCAGATGCATTATATAAATATTCAGATTCATTAATTGCTCTCTGGTATCCTGTTTTTCCATTCAATAGTGTTTCTTGAATCTTTTCTTCTAAGCTATGGAGATTAGCTCCTCCTGCAGTTTCCCATCCATCTTTACCTTCAATTTTTCCATCTTTAAGTGCCGCATAATCATAAGTCTGTACATTTCCATTTGCTTTAAGTGTAATTTTACTTATATCACAATCTATTGCAATATCGGCAGTTATTCTTCTCTTAAAGATAGTATCGACATGTCTTGATTGATCTTGATTGGTTAAAACATTATCTTTATCATCTTTGACATCACCTGTCTTTGTATTATAAACAGAATAAACCCAACTTTTGGTTGAATTCTTACCAGCAAATAAGTTTATTACTAGTTGGCCATCTATCTTGATGCTTTCTGTAGGATAATTCTCCTTAGGCTTATGTTCATCCTTTGTCTCATCTAAAGTCTCTAACCAATATCTTGTTTTGTTTTTATATGGATAATAGTCTGTAACAGCTGTTACAAAAGTATTTTCTAGATAGTTTATAACTTGTCTATTCTCACTTAAGTCTCCCAAAACAGTATTCAATTCTTCAATTTTTTGTTTATATGAACATTGTCTATCTGTCGAAGAGTTTGTATCAATTATTACATCTCTTCCATTTACTGTTAAGTCAAGATATGTAGATAATTTATCTTTATCTATATCTTTATGAGTAGAAATCTCTTTAAATTTATTATAAACATCTGCATATCTAACAGCTCCTTGATTGGCAGCACCAAAATTATAATCTATAGCATCAGTTTTAGTTTCTGATGTTTCTAGAACTCCTATACCATTAGTTCCATTTCTTACATATTGTCGATTATTGTTTTTTATTTTGGTATACCAGCCATATGCTTTTGCTGGCTTATTATTTTTATCAGTATAACTTCCATATACATTTTCGTTATTTTTTTGTGCCGCATCAATAGTAGTAAAACGCTTATTTACATTGTCTCTTCTATATGAGTTCAAGTTAGCACTAGTAAATACTTGTCCAGTATTCGTTGGGGAAATATCGGTTATATCATTTCCCGTTCCACTTTCTACTGCGTTAACTCGTCCTCCAGTCTCACCAGGCTTATTACCTGGATCAGAAATATCCCTAGTATATTCCTCCTTTTTCTCCATCAGATATTGCATTCCATTATATTTAAATACCACCTTATATTGATGCAATGGATTTACATGTTGGAATCCATAGTTGCCTTTTTCATCGGTCGTAGTGATTGCAACGAACATTTTCAGATCTTCATTATATAAGGAGACTTCAATTCCTCCTCCAGATCCGACAACATTCCTATATCCATCACCTTTCATACCTATTTCTTCTTCAGTAACATTTCCACCTAAAAACATATTGATTTTTTTACTAGGTAATCTTAAATCAGGTTTCTTATGCCATGCAGAGCCAGCTCCTTCAATGCCTCCACCTATAACTAGCATTGGTTGCATTCCCGAATTATCTTCTTCAACAAAAGGTAAAGCTACACCTTCTTCATTTGATTCGGGTCTAATATAAGGAATATATAAACCTGCATAAGCTCCTTCTGCGTCATTTTTTTCATGATAAACCCATTGGCGAAGGTACTCTTGAGATTTTTCAATTAAATCCACTATCTTTTCTGTATACATTTCAGCTAATTTTTGGTTTAGCCACGTTTTCATGTCTGTAGTCATTTGTTTTAGCCATTCAGTTTTATATTGTTTTTTATACCAGTAGTCATTCCATTTTTGTATTGATCCATTATCATTATAGCCATTTGTATCTACTGTAGAATAAGCTTCACCTCCTTGTTCCGCATTATATCCATAAATTCTACCATGTGGAACACTTTTTATAGCTACATTATCTACTCCAGCTTCAACATGTGCTTGAGTACCATTAACAGAGTCTATAGTAGTAACGGTTTGAGCTGACATATCTCTTTTAAATACTACATCTCCAGAATATCTTAAATCTTCATTTACTTTAATATAGTGATAATCACAATCGCAATAATCATTAGGATCATCTGGATCATCACAGCAACATTCATCACAAGGACACCCTGGATTATCTACAGTTCCACAAGTACATGTTCCTGAGCAATTGCATCCATAAGTACAAAGTCCATCATGACATGTTACTCCAACAATTGAAGCTTTATTTCCTTCAATTAGTTTACCAGCAAAGTTGTTATCAATGAAGTCTTTTTCCGTAATAGCTTTTATTGATTCATATAAAGCATTAGGATCCCTTATTGATTGAAAACCAATTCGAGGATTGTTTCCACCTATGCTAGTTACATTTAATACTGATTGATCTGAATAACTGAAACCTAAAAGTCTATTTTCGTATGTTGCTACCATATAGTAGAAGTCTTGTTTTTGATTATTAAAGAAAGTATCTATTTCATTATACTCTGGGAAAAAGCCTCTTCCCGTTGTAGAAACTGCCGCATATTCAAACGAATACATTGTAAAATCATAAGGATCTCTAACATGGAACGCAGGATGTAGATCACAACCTTCTATATATATACCATCACATCTATCTTCTTCTTTAGTTCTTCCTCCTTCACAATGAACTGCTCTATTAAGTATTTTATTTGTATCTCTATCTGTCATACATTTATCGCCCCATGATACTTTTACATTTTTGTCAGTAACCATCCTATTAGAAGAATTAGCAATTCCTTGTTCAATTAACGCAATTGCAGCTTTAATATCTGCACTATCATTTCCTCCTTTATAAGGCTTATATAAATAAATTTCTCCTCCATCTGGTACTACTTCCCAAGCTTGTCCAATGTCTTCATTAAAATTATAGCCATAATTAGTATATTGTGATGTTAATTTACTAAAAGCCGTAGAATTTGCTTGGTTTCTGCCATAGTATTTACACAAATTGTAATGTATAGAATATGCTAGCTTTTTGCTCTTAAATCTATAGCCAGATAATTTCATTTCTCTTCCTAAATAATTAAAAGAAATATCTGGAATAATCTCTTCTAATGTATTAGCAAAATCATCATCTCTTACGTAATAGCGAATATAAAAATACTCATCAAACTTAGGAAAGCCTTCTTCTAAAGCATTTCCTTCAGCATCAACCAATACTGCTCCACCAGGTACGCAAGAAGCTTTCTGATATGTATGTGTAACACCATCATCAAAAGCAGTAGAGTCTGTATATTTAGGTACTATAGTTGTTTTTATATCTCTTGTAGTTCCATTACGATATTTTGCTTTAACTTTAAATTCAGCAGTCACAAAAGTATCTGCTGCCTTTTGGCCAAAGTTTCCTCCTACTATTTCATTATATGCTAGCTCTTTAAGTTTTAGTGTCTCACCAGATTCATTATTTGAGCACATTTCATTTCCATAGTTTCCACTTCCATCAGACATACTAATTCTATAAGGGCCAAAAGTATAAGATGGTAATCTATTTTCACTTTTGTCTTTAACTTGATCTACATAAACATGTATATCATCTGCAGTTGAAGCTACTGCAAAGTTCCTTGAAGCGATTTGATATTCAAATGTTGCAAATTGTATTGATCTTGAATAAGGTCCATATTCAGCTACTAAACCTGCTAACACTGCTGCTCTCCATGCAGAAACAGATCCACCATATGGAGCTAGTTGTTCAGCAATTGAAACAGTTCCATCTCCATTTGTATCAGTTGAATCATAATAATCAACCGAGCCTGCAGCAACCCATCCTGAGTCTTTTCCTACTGCAGATGGCCCTCCATAACTATATTGTACATGTGCATCATATGAATGTGGTTCTAATGTCCTAGGAACATAAGAATCTCTACCACAATAATATTTTACTGTTTCAAATGCTGTTTCATCATGAACTCCTTTGTTTTCAAGGACATAGTTGTTATCTCCCATATAGTCAATTCCATAACCTTGAGAAACATCCCATACCCATGAAGACCATAGTACTCTTTGAATTCTATAATCTGTGTCATATTTTTGCCATTTCAAATATGTTAAGCCCTTGTAAAGGTCATTTCTCATACCTCCATCAGCAACATATTCAATATTAACTAAGTGTCCATTTCTATTAGGAAGTCTACTATATTCTTGGTCCGCATCATATGCCTGTTCAGTTCCTAAGGAATCATATACGGCTCCTGCTATAGGGTCTCCAAACTCTCCATCCTTTACTTTAATTAATGGCCAATATGAGTCACAACAATAAGTTTTAGGTCTAACAGTATACGAATAATGCCAATCATAAGACCCAAGTTTTGAATATTCTAATGTACCCAATATGATTCCTGATACTCCATCATCTGTGACCTCATTTGTATAACTTTCTCTGTACCCTTCAAAAGAATATCCACTTTTATATTTATCTTTTACGCTTGATGTCTTGATTGTTTCTTCTACAAATTCCTTTTTGAAATTAGTTACTTTACTAGCTAAACTGACTAAATCTGTATCACCACTTACTAAATAAATAATAATTGGTACGCTAATTATCATTGTTAATAGTAAGATTAATTTTATTAATAATGGTTTTTTCATGCTTTTCTCCATTTCTTTATTTTACTATGTTTGTTACTTCCTTTTTCAGAAATAGTCATCATAATTATATAAATAACAATTCCTACACTAATTATAACTAGCGAGTATTTATATAATCTCTTAATTCCTGTTGTAATTCCTAAATAGATATCTGCACTTGATAAATCGTCTTCTTTTGAGTCATAATTATTTGTTTTAGAATCAATATCTTCTATTGCTCTTTCATTATATGCAGATGCTATTTCAGCAATATTATGAACTAAACCAACGCTTTCTCCATCCATTTTTTTAGTTAATACAATCTTTAATTCTCTTGTTTCTCCAGAATTAATCAACGTATTAATTAAACTTTTATTGTAAGCAACATCATCTATAAGTACCCAATCTTTATTTAACTCACTATTAAATGTCATTTCATCAGGAATATAGTCAGCAATAGCGGTTGCATATCCTGGAACTTTTCCTTCATTTGTAACTTTAATGGTATATTCAATAATTACTGTATCATTATCAACCCTATTAGGTTCAAATTCATGTTTTAGTATTTTTGCGTTATCATATTCTTTTTCTTCTGTTGGTTTATTAGAATTTGTAACAGTAACTTTTGAAATTGAAAGATCTAAGCTTAAATCAAATACACTATTTGAGTCCAATCCTAAATCAACATTGTATTGATTATTACTATCAAGTGAAATTATATTAGTAGCAGCAACTGCTTCTTCATTAAATTTTGAACTAATGAAATCAGAATTAGTACTTGCACTTGAGCTTACGTCATATTTAGAAATTTTAAATTTCGTATTATCATATTTTGCAACTATATAGTAATTTCCATTAGGAACATTATTCAATTCATATCTACCATCACTACCAGATGTAGCTTTTATCTCTACAAAATTAGCATCTCTTGCAATTTGATTTGTTAGTTTATCATATAATTCAAAACTTACACCTTCTAATAATTTTTCATTATCTTGTCTGACACCATCGCCATTTTCATCCTCCCAAGCAAGACCTAGGATAGAATTTTTCGTAACATTTGCACTAGCATTTACTTTTAAGTTTTCTTCTTTTGAAGTAGCTAACTTAACTTTATGTTTTATACTATTTATATCAACCGAGTTATCATTAATCTTTATAATAGGACTATTTTCTATTTCGTAATCTTCATATAGCTTAGTAGTTCTTGTCTTGATAGTTATATTAAGTCTTTGTTCTTTTTCTAATTTTGCTGAATATTTAAAATCGTTTTTAGCCTCTAAATTAATCATATTTGAATTAGAATCACAAATGATTGAATACACACTTAATTGTTCTGGAATACTATCTTCTATATTAATATTAATTGAATCTTCTGAATTATTCATAACTTTAATAGAATATACTATTTCACTATCTTCTTTGATTTCTTTATCGTTAATATTGCATTCATATGAAACATCAACTTTATTTGAACTTCCTGTAATAATCTTTAGCTTATTAGAAGTTGTATTAAAATCAATCTCACTATCATCTTTTGAATATGTATATGATGAATTAATAAATAAATCATTCTTTGTTTCAGTTTTTGTTTCTTTAACTTTTAATGTAAAAGAAAAAGGAATATAGCTTGCTTCACGACTAACAATTTTATTAACATCAAAAGTTAATAAATTTTTCTTCTTATTATATTCAATGTTATCACCACTCACAAATTCAATTGATTCTGGTAATTGCATTGTTATTGTACATGTTTTTAGTTCGTTAACAGTTCTTTTTAATTGGTTCTGTATATTTGCTTCAATCTTTATTTCATCACCAGTATTATAAGAAGTTTTATTATTTCCGTTTATAGCTATTTTAGAAATAATGACTCCATCTCCACCTAATAATGAAAAACTATTAATCGCCTCTTCATCCAAATCTTCGGCCGTTATTATATCTCTAAGTACTAACTTAGTATTAGGTGTTAAACCATTTCCTACTAGAACTTTAAAAGTTGTTGATTTTGTTTCTCCTTTTGAAATTGAGCCTATATTATTAATCAATTCCTTGTCTGTTAATAAATAATTACTATACTTTTCAACGCCATCCCAATTATTAGCTATAAAAGCAGCTGCTCCGATATTATCATCAAATGAAATTTTGCTTTTAACATTTTGAATTGTTCCAGTAGAATTGTTTTTAGTAGAAACCGTATATTGAACAACATCTCCATAATTTACTATACTGTCTTGATATAGTTCTTCACCAGTATAATAGTTCTTAGCTGTGATATTAATATCAATAACAGGTTTAGTGCTTGTATAAATCTTACATGTTGCACTATTCTTTAACATTGATTGATTGCTCGTGTAATAAACAGAAAACATTTGCGTTGTCTGTTTATCGTAATCTACATCTCTAGAAATATTACTAATATAATTAAATGTGATTTTTCTGCCAAAAGGAATGTTTCCTTCTAAAACTATTAAATATGATTTACTCTTAGTACTAAAAGTAGTATTCCATCCATTATTGGCATCACCTAAATCTTGCGAAGCATGTCCATTTTCTGAATAATAAATCTTGTAGTTTTCATAGCCACTTACATTAATGGCTCCATTTAAAGTAGTGTCAAAACTAGAATCTAAGCTTTCGTTGCTTTGATCTGTTTTTGAACAATCGCTATTAAAAGTACGACCTAATATTTTTACATTAGTAGCATCATATCCAAGGTTGTTTACTAATGTTCCTGTAATATTTGCACTTTGTTCTTTTCCTAGAAATCCTTTAAATTTGTACTCTTGATTTGTAGCTTCCCTTGCTAAAAGATATGTTTTGTCTTCTCCTTTTGGAGTAATGGTCGTTTCATTTGTAATAACAAAATCTTGAGGAGCTATAACATTTGTTGAAGCTAAAACGCTATTTGTTTCATGAGTATTTGCATTTGTATAGGTTAAATTAACATTATTAAAACTAGAAGTTGCTAAACTATCTAAAGTTAAATCAGCAATAATTTTAATTTTAGATCCTTTTGAAATAGCAAGTCTACTATACTTGGTTTGTGTTCCAGATAATCTTACATTTATTACATTTCCATTTGCTGTATACTCAGCTGGAATTAATTCATCTTCATAAACTAATTTTGCATCTTTAACATTAATGCTCTTAACAGCATCCGGAAGGGTAAATGTTAAAGATGGATCCTTAAATAAAGCATCATCAATACTATCAGTTTCTAAAGTAGCTGTTATATCTACATCTTTATTAACCTCTATAGTTGATAAATTTGGATGAGATATTTCTATTGATGCTTTAGATACAGGATCTGTTAATCCTATTTTTAAGTTAATAGTTCCACTAGAAACTTCTGTATCTTGCATATAACTTTTAACAGTTAAATTGTCAGTAAGACTTGGAATTTGTTTTAATTCTTCCCTTGAAAAAGGAAGGTTTGAACTAATCGCGCGAGTTATAAGTATAGGAAAACTTCCTTCAGAAATTGGTTTGCTAGTTTCAAATCTTATACTTTTATCTGTATATATATTTAGCTCTAGATTATTAATATTAATAGTTGCTAATTGATTTCCTTCAATATCTATTATGTTTACATATCCTTCTTCACCTAAAACATTCAAAAAATCTTCAGGATCAATTTGAATCTTTTTAGTAACTAGATTAGTATCTGTATTATCTTGACTTAAAACAACTTTATCAATTAAATCTTTAAAACCAATATCAATTGTTAATATTTCAAAAAAGTCTGTATCAAATTTATTTTCAACTTTATCTAAATTCGAATACATAAATCCTTTATTAAGCTCAGCAGGAGCAGATAAAGTCATATCTACTATTTTTCCAATTTCACCATTTGCTGTATAGCTACTATTTTCAATCTTGTTCTCACACTTTTGACCATCAATTAATTCAATAGATTCATATACATCAGAAATAATATTAATATCACTAGGTATGTCATCCATTTCATAAAGATAAGTAACAATTGTAACATCAGATGTTTCTGTGCTTACTTTTCCTTTTGATGCATCATTCGTTCTTTCAATTTTCAAAATTTCGCCTTCAACACTATAGTTAACATTTTTAGCCACTATAATTGCTGATTGTGGTAAGTTATTATTAATTAAAGGTATTTTAACTTCATAATTCTTTTTTAGATATGGTAATTTATCATTTACAATTTCATCAAAAATTCTCATGCTTAATAAAGCTTTATTGTCTTCATATTTAATAAATCTAACAATTTGTTGATCAATAGCCGTTTCAACTTTTGTAGTCCAAGAAACATTAATGCTTTTATTTCTAGTAATTTCTTTTTCTTTATTTTCTTTTTCTTCCTTAACATATTTAGCATTAAAAGAAATATTAGTATTTTTATTAAAGTAGTCAGTTGTTGTAATTGTGTTCTTTTCAAAAGATATAGGAATCGAAATAAACACAAGTCGATTAGATGTAATTTGGTTAAGAGTTATAGTATTATCCTTAATAGATTTAACAATTCTCTTTCCATTACTTCCCAATAGATCCAATTCTTGTTTTTCACTGTTAGCTTCACTTTCATTATTATTGTCGTTGTTTTCTAAAATAGAGTTATTAATTGGTTTTCCTTCTTCAGTTTCAGCAAAAGTTTCACTCTGTTCAGCTTGAGCCATTATTTGTGTTGTAGTAGCTTGACTTAAAGAATCTACTCCTGAAGACTTTATTTCATATTTATGTGATTCTGCATCTGTTGTTTTGGCCTCTTCTGCAAGAGTATTATCTATATTTGAAGCCGAAGTTTGTTCTTCACTAATAGATGTAATTTTATTAACTTCTACATCATATTTATTACTTAATAAAAAATTAGGAGCATCTAATTTGATTGTAGATTCTTTTAAATAACCAGAGTTATTAACTTTAATAAGTATAGTTAATAAGCCTCCATTTTCTATTAAAAGTTGCTTATCAAAACCATAACTATCGATGGTTCCATCTTCATTATAGCTGCTTATATATGTTTCAAATACAATATTTGATTCGCTATCATCTTGAGGGTTGTTGCTAGATGCAAGTACTGGATAAATAAAACTTGAAACAAGAAATATAATAATCATTAATGATATAAGTTTTTTCTTCATATTATGTATACTCTCCCTATTTTTTATCTCAAAAATTATATCAATACAATTTTAAATATATAACCCCAATTAGAAAAAAATATATATAATTTTGAATTTTTTCAGATTAATTTTAAAATAAAAAAAGAATAATAAAAAGAATTACAAAAAAAGCAATAGGCATAGGAATATGAATCAGAATATAAAGAAAAATTTTATGAAAAAGAAAAAAACTAGAATTATTCATTCTAGTTTTTTATATTTTTTATTAATAATTCAACGCTTGTGATACCATACTAGATGATATTACACCAAAGCCAATCAATAAAGCTAATATTATAGTAATAATTACTTCTATAATAAAGAAACAAAAATATGATCTAGCAAAGTTTTTTAGATTTATGTTTTTAGATCCTCCAAACGAAAATACTAAAAGTAAAATAAATCCTATAACTGGAATCGAAAATAATATTTCATATCCAAAATATCCCCACATTGATATTGGTTTATATTCATCAGGAATATTTAAATTATCTTCCATAATAAGCTCCCTTATTTATTATTAGCTGTTGCTTCTTCACCTTCAGGAAGTTGTAAAACAACTCTTAGTTTGAAAGCATATTTTATAGATTTAACAAATTTACTATTCATAAATCTATTCCATAATGAAGATTTAACTTTAATATTTCTTCCATCTTCAATTTCTTTTGCATTTTGATAAACTCTTGAAGTGTAATCAACTTGTTGAACTGCTTCTGGTCTTGCTTGAACTTTTTGTACTTGTTGTCTAACATTCATTTGTTGATTTACTTGTCTATTTTGTCTTGGATTATAATAACTTGCCATATATTGTGCAGAAGGTGTTCTTGCTTGTTGTGGCATAGCTACTCTACCATTCATGTTTTGTCTATATTGCGCATATTGATATTGTGCTTGTCTAATTTGATTTGCATACATATTGTTATAGAAAGCTTGTCTTTGTTGCATTTGTCTTTGAGCAGCAATTTGTTGTGCTTGAAGATTTTGTTGTTGTACTTGTTGTTGAACTTGCTGTTGTCCTTGTTGTTGGTTTTGAGCATTATTTTGAACTTGTGCATTTTGTACTTGTGTATTAACAGGACTTGCTGGCATAGATGCTTGAACCTGTTCTTGCTTAACTTCTTTTTCTTCTATATGAAGATTTTCTTGTGCATTTTCAACAACAGAAGAATCGTTTTCTTCAACTCCTCTTGGAACAGGAATTTGTTTTAAAGCATCAGCAATTTCAATTCCTATGAAGCTAAGTGCTCTAGATCTATCTTCTATTCTTTCCATATCAATTTCAATATGAAGATTAGATTGCAAATTATCTATTCTAGCATTAACTAATTTAACAGCTGCATTATAATTCTCAGGATCTTTTTCTTTAACTGTTGCTATTAAGCTTAAAGATTGTATTATGTCTCTTGAAAATCTAGGTTGGATCGCTTTTACACTTTGTTTCCAATTAGGATCTCCAGATTCAACTATTTCCTTAGTTTGCTTTAAAATAGCAGCTGACTTAATGTTATATTCTCTTTCCTTGATTAGGTCTTCAATTTGCTTTGTGTTCTCTTCAAATTGTTTTGTTGCATATTCAACCAACTCATAGCATTGATCATAAACATTCTTAGGAAAATTCTTCTTTTTAGGATATTCAATAAGATATGTCTTTACAGACTCTACTAAATCCTTAAAATAAGAATTATCTTCTAATTCAATTATTTGTTTTTTGTTGTTAGGATTGATTAACTTATGAATCTTTTCAACATTTGATAAGATTTTTTCTTCCGTGATAACCATCCTCACATTAACTATACCTCTCTTCATCATTGTAGAGCAGGCCTCCTTTTATCTCGATGTGTTTACCAAATAATGGTATATTTTGCTACTATTTATATATTGATTTTATACAACGGATAAAAGGATGTCAAGAATTTTGATATTTTGTTAGGTTACTTTTGAGTTACAGAAATGTTACAAAATTGTTACATTTTGCTTTTTGCCTTTATTCCAATCATAAAGTCTCTGTCTATAGACTTAAAAGTTTCTTCAACTGTAAAATTTGGATTCATCTTTTTAGCATATAAACTTGAGAAAAGAAATCCTAAAATTTCTTTAGACATCAAATCAGTATTTGTTTCTTTAAGTTCTCCTTTTTCAATACCCTCATCTAGAATCTTTTTTATGTCTTTTAAATATTCACTAACAAAGTTTCTACAAGCCTTTGATCTCTCACTATTTCCCCACATTTCTGTAGTTAATATGGTAATAAACTTTTCATATTTTTCTACTAGTTTCACTTGTATAAGAATTATTGCTCGAACTTTGTCAACATAATTATCTTGTTTATTAACTTTAATCTGAATACTATTTTCTAGTAAACCCATACCTTCTGAAATAAGAAAATCGAATATTTCTTCTTTACTTGTAAAATGGTAATATAAAGTACCTTTTGCTACACCAACTTCAGATGTTATTTCTTCTATACTAGTTCCTTCATATCCTTTTTCAGCAAATAATTTCATTGAAGCTTCAAATATTTTTCTTTTTGTTTTGTTCATTATTATTACCTCTAAAATAATTTTTTCTCATTGAACTCATGTCAAAATATCTTGTCGCATTTTCTTTAAAATTAATATCATGTATATTTTCTATTGCTTTTCCAGTACCTATAGCAACGCATGCTAAAGCACCCTCAGCAACATGTGTTGAAATACCAGTGTTTTTTTCTATAAGTTTGTCCAATCCATATAAAAGACTTCCTCCACCAGTTAAAGTGATTCCATTATTTTCTATGTCTTCTAAAAATTCAGGCGGGGTTTTTTCTAAAATTATTTTAATTTCATTAGCTATTTTCAAAACTAAAGGCTCTAGAATATCTACTACTTCAATATAATCTAAAAGAATTGTCATAGGAAAACCAGTATCGGAATTTTTACCAGAAACCACCATAGTTTCTTCATCTTCAATACTAATACATCCACCTATCTTTTCCTTTATTTTTTGAGCAGTAGTATCACCTATTTGAAGTTTAAATCTTCTAAACAGCATATTCTTTATAGCATCATCAAAAGTATTACCTGCAATATTTATTGATGATTTTACAATTGATGTGCCTTCAGATATAACTGCTATATCTGTGGTTCCTCCACCAATATCAACTATTAAATGTCCTTGCTTTTGAAATATATTGATTCCTGCACCTAAGGCTGCTGCTACGGGTTCTTCTATTAGATAAACTCTTTTCCCTCCAGAAGCTTCAGCAGCATCCATTACTGCATTTTTTTCTACTTCGGTAACTCTTGAAGGTACACATATCATAATATTAGGTGAAAACAAACTATTTCCAACAACCTTTTTTAAAATACATCTTAGTAATTGTTCTGTTGCACTAAAATTAGAAATAACTCCATTTTCTAATGGTTTTATTACTTCGATGGTATTAGGATTTCGTCCTAACATTTCTTTTGCTTTATTTCCAAAGGCAATAACTTCACCAGTTTTTTTATCAAATGCAATTACTGAAGGCTCATTGTAAACAATTCCTTTACCTTTTTTATAAACCATTATTGTGGTCGTTCCTAAATCAATGCCAATATCATTACTCATAAACTAATCCACCTATTATATTTAAATCTCCATATCTTTTGTTTCTTTTTGTTTTAATTTATATAGTTCCTTGTTTTTTCTATAAAGATCATAAGAAGCTTTATTTTTTGTAGGATAATCTTGAAAAGAATAATGTGAATAAAGCATATCTCCTTCATCAGAACGTTCTTCAATTGCAAGTTTTATTGGATATGCTCTTTCTGGGACATAATCAAGTTCTTCTCTGGCATACTCAAGTGGAATCATCAAACATAAACTTGTATCTACAACATATTCTATGTCTTTATGTTTAACTACAATCCATGCGTGTTGACCTTTTTCGCTTGCAGGAGTTCCCTCAAAAGCTTTTAAATGTCCTCTTTCACATATTATGCTTTTTTGATCAAACATTACTCCTATTAGTTTGCTTGAAAAGCCACATGTTCCTATGTTTTCTCCTCTTGCAAAATATTCATACATAGAAGAATATGTACTTATTTCAACATCTTTTAAAGCTTCTTTTAGTGTTATCCCTTTATTGAATTCAAAATTCTCAAAAGGAATAACTTTTCCTTCTTGTATTAACTTTTGATATGTAGAATTTTTTGAAAAAACTTGTGCACGTAATGTTTGTAACTCAGGGTAACTGGATTCATCAAAATATGCCACTTGTTTAATTCTTTGCCAAATTTCAGGTTTTACTCTTTTATCTAGCATGTTTTGTATCTTTCCAACTTGTTCATTACTTAAAATTTCAAAATCTTTTAAAATAAACAATACTTCTCTATATGTTGGTCGATACTCATCAGAAAATCTTTTCTTTTCAAAAAAAATAATTTCATCACTATTTGAATGATAATACATTAAAATTCAACCTTCTCAGAAAGATATTTATCAACTTCTTCAATAGGAATTCTTACTTGTTCCATAGTATCTCTATCTCTAATTGTTACTTGTCCATCTTCTAATGTGTCAAAATCTATTGTTACACAATAAGGTGTTCCTATTTCATCTTCTCTTCTGTATCTTTTACCAATTGATCCAGATTCATCATAATCAACCATGTATTTCTTAGAAAGCATATCAAAAACTTCCATAGCTTTTTCATTTAACTTTTTAGATAATGGTAAAACAGCAACTTTATATGGTGCGAGTGCTGGATGTAAATGAAGTACTACTCTTGAATCATCACCTTCAAGTTCTTGAAGCTCATAGCTGTTGCATAAAAAGGCTAGCATTAATCTATCAACACCAACTGATGGTTCTATAACATATGGAATAAATTTTTCATTTGTTTCTGGATCCATATAAGACATATCTTGTTTAGAAAATTCTTGGTGTCTATTTAGGTCATAATCTGTTCTATCAGCAATGCCCCATAGTTCTCCCCAACCAAATGGATAATTAAATTCAATATCAGTAGTTGCTTTACTATAGAATACTAATTCCTCTTTAGCATGTTTTCTAAATCTAATATTTTCTTCTTTCATTCCTAAACTAATTAGAAATTCTCTACAATAATTTTCCCAATATTCAAACCATTCTAAATCTGTTCCTGGCTTGCAGAAAAACTCGTATTCCATTTGTTCAAATTCACGAGTTCTAAATATAAAGTTACCAGGTGTTATTTCATTTCTAAAAGCTTTACCAATTTGACCAATAGCAAAAGGTACTCTTTTTCTAGTAGTTCTTTGTATACTTTTAAAATTAACGAAAATGCCTTGGCAAGTTTCTGGTCTTAAATAAACTGTTGATGAAGAGTCTTCTGTAACACCTTGGAATGTTTTAAACATTAAATTAAATTGTCTAATATCAGTAAAATTGTGTTTGCCACAATTAGGACAATTAATTTCTTTATCATCAATGAATTTTATTAACTCTTCATTGCTCATTCCATCAGCACAAATATCTTGGTCATGTTCAGCGCCCCAATTTTCAATAAGTTTGTCAGCTCTGTGTCTTGTTTTACAAGATTTACAATCTATTAATGGATCATTAAATGTTGTAACATGTCCTGTTGCTTCCCAAGTTTTAGGATTCATAATAATTGCAGAATCTAGTCCTACAGAATCATTTCTTTCTTGAATAAATTTTTTATTCCATGCTTTTTTTACATTATTTTTAAGTTCTACACCTAAAGGACCATAGTCCCATGAATTTGCAAGTCCTCCATAAATCTCAGAACCAGGATAAATAAACCCTCTGTTTTTACATAAACTCACAATTGTTTCCATATCTTCTAATTTCATGATATGAATACCTCCTTAAATAAATTTCGAGTAAAGTAAATTAGAAACAAAAATAGCCTTCATTCCTAACTACTTTTAATAGTTAGGGACGAAAGCTATATATTTTATATAGGAATTCCGCGATTCCACCCTAATTGACACATATAAAGTGTCCACCTTAATTTATTTAGTTTATCGACTCCAGAGCTCCACCATATAGTTCATTTAGGAATTTCCACCAACATCCATTCTCTCTTAAACTCAACCTATATTTTTTCTCTTTCAACATCAATATATTTATACCATTTTTGGCATAAAAAGTCAATTCTTTTGCTTTTTTCTCTTAAATAGAATTGAACTCATAAGAACAACTATTCCAGATATAAGCATTGCAAAATAGAAATTTATTCCTCTGCTTAAAAGCATAGCACTATCAACCATATTTTCAGGAATAATAGTTTTAAATATTCCTATATATGCGGCCTCACTAACTCCAACAGCTCCTGGTGAAGGTATTCCTGAAGTTGTTGCAAAAGCTACAGATTGCATAGATATCAATTTCATTATTGAATATTCATTTAATCCAATAGCTTTATATATCCAGAAAGTAATTGAATAATATGTTAAAAATTGAAACATTGTAATAGCAATTGTTTTTAAAAACATCTTTTTATTATTTTTAACATATTGGCTGCAATTTTGATAATTAATAGTTCCTTCTTCTAGTTTTTTCTGAACGGCATCTATCTTTTTATATTTAATTTTCTTCAAAATTTTAATTAATAAATCAATAAGTTTTTTTGCTATTTTTTCATTAAATATTCCTAGGAGAAGCAATGTTAATGCAGAAGAATTTAAAAGAATTCCTATTATGAAAAACACTCGTAATCCAACATCCATTTGTCTAAAACTAAAGCAAACAGATATTAGAGCAATTGTAATAGTAGTAATTTGCATGCTCATTAAATTAATTAAAAGAGTTATTGTACTTTGAGCTATATCAATTCCATCTCTATGCATAAAATAAATTTGCATAGGTTGTCCTCCTGATGCTGCAGGAGTAATTCCACTAAAGAAGAAACCAATAAAGCTATATTTTATAGCATTTAACGGACTTATTTTGGTTCCTAGCTTTCTTAATGTACGTTTTATATTTGCTCCTTCTAGGCAAAGATAAATAAGCATACATATAGAAGCAATCCCAATGTATAATCCATTAGTTTGCTTGAACACAACTATTATTTCTTCAACATTTCTACTTTTAAAGAATATAGTAAAAGTAATAATAATTAGTATGAGAAAAATTATGAAATTCCTAATATTATGATTATTATCCTTTTTCATTCTCTTATCTCTTAATTAAATCTCCTTACTAAATCAATTACTACAAGTATTTGTAATATAAGTATAATTGGGAAGCCAAATCTAAAGTACCATTTTTTTGTCTTATGTCTAAATGTAAACATTCCAATTATTCCACCAATGCTTCCACCTATGACAACTAATGTAAATAGCGTTTTCTCACTAATACGCCAATTTCCTTTTTTTGCCTCATGTTTATCATATCCCATCATTAAAAAAGTAATTACATTGATGGCTAATAAATACAATAATATTTTATAAATCAACTTCTTCTCCTATTCATTATGACTAGCTTTGCTCATTCTTCTACAGAAGTATCAATATCCTCGTTAACTACTGTTAAACTAATTTCATTTACTAAATTAGTTGTTTCATCATATTTTATTTCTGCTAAATAACTACTATCTGAAATGCATTCTTTGAATTTTGAATAATCAATATCATCTTTCAAAAGAAATATCATATTATTTAGAGTTACTCTTATTTGATAAATCTTTTTTCTATTAACATTATTATGTTTTTGAACTAGAGATCCTAATTCTATTGTCTGTTCGCTTGATATTTTCCCACTATAATAATTAAAAACGTCATTAAAAGCTTTATAAGTTTCTTCTTTTTTATAATAATCCATTGAAAATAAAGCTTCGTCTTTATTATGATTTTCTAAAGTTTTTACAATTAATAATCCATCTATAAAAAGTGATGCTATTACCGCTACAACTAGTACTAAGTTAATGATTGAGAATGATTTCTTTTCTTTTTTTGATTTACTCATTTGTATCATCCTCCAATCCTTCAAGTCCTGTTATTTTTAGAATATCAAATTCGCTATCATAAGAAAATTCATAATTATCAAATTTATTTAAATCTTCATCTGATAATTCATTTTCATTCCTAATAACTTTATCTCCAAATTGTATTTGTGGTTTAACAATTTTATTTGAGTTTTTTAGATATACTTCTTTAATAATTTTAATAGTATCGTCTTTACTTTGAATTCCTTCAAATTGTTTCATATATAATTCATGATATCCATCATGACTCGTTACAAGATCTAAGACTATATCTTGATTTGCTATTTTTTCTTTTACATCATTTAGGTTTTTATAGAATAAAAAAGATAAAATTATAATGCAAATAATAATCAAAATTTTAAAAAAGGTCAGTTTCATAACTCCTCCATTTGTCTTTTGAAAAATATTATATTAAAAGTATATCACAATATTTTTTGTTTTCCAATATATCATTAATTTATCATTTTTGTTTCAATATACAATTTCAATTTTTATTATAAAATTAATGTGATAAAATAAATATAATTAATTTATGTCTAATTTATAGACCATACGAAAGGAGAAAATTATGGCAAAGCCTAAAGCAAGTTCAAAGCCAAAAGCAACTTCAAAACCTAAGACAGCTGCAAAATCAAAGGTAGAAAAAGTAAAAAAAGAACCTAAAGATTATACAGTAAAATGGGTTTGGATATTAACATGTGCTGTTATTGCTTTTGCATTAATTATTTTATTTTTAGCATTTTGGATTTCTGACCTTTACAAAACTATGGAAGGAAATTCAGCAGAAATTGAAAAATCAGGAGTTAGAACCTCTTATACTCAATTAACATCTTGGAACGAAAATGGAAAAAAAGCGATATTATATGAAATAACTTTAGCTAATAATAGTGATAAAGATGTTAGTTCATGGAAATACGAGATTGAAACTAATGGTACAGCTGAATTAAAAGAAGCAAATGAATGTCAAGCATTCATTAGTGGAACTGTTTTAACAGTTATTCCTAAAGGAAATTCAAGTATTGCTCCAAATAACAAAATTAAATTTAATGTAGTTCTTCTAGATAGCGGAGAAGAAACTATTTCTAATTTCTTATTATATGTTAATAATGAAAAATATTCTAAATTCTCAGCTACAACTAGTGAAACAACAATGTTAATTACAACAGGAACAAAAACTGAAGAAGAACCAGCAGCAGAATAATAATTAAAATATTCGAATGTTATAATATTTAAATATTATAAAAGACTACCTTTAGGTAGTCTTTATTTTTATTTTTTATTAGTTTATTACCTATTCTATTTAGATACTTTTCTTTCTATTACTTTATATATTTCTGTAATTGGTATTATTAAGAATGCAAGTATAATGCTTAAGCAAAATTCTTCTAAACTAATTTCAGCTAATCCAAATAAATTTGAAAGTACTGGAACATATACTACTACTAATGTAAGAAGAGTCGTAACTAATGCAGATCCTAGAAGCCAGAAATTTTTGTGTTCTAATGTAAAAATAGATTCTCTTTGACTTCTCATATTAATTGCATAGAACAATTGTATAAAGTTTACAACTAAGAATGCCATTGTCATACCATCTTTAGATTCTGTTATTTCTAATACTCCAGTTTCCATATAATGTCCTATAAAGAATGCAGCGATAGCTAAAGTCGCCATTATTAAACCATGTATTGCAATTGCAGGAGCAGCTCCGTGAGCAAATACACTTTCATTAGACTTCCTTGGCTCCCTATGCATTACATTTCCTTCTGCCTTTTCCATTCCAAGTGCTAAACCAGGGGTACTATCTGTAACTAAGTTAATCCATAACAATTGAGCAGGTGTTGAAATAGTTATTCCTAGAACTGAAGCAACAAATATATAAATTACTTCAGAAATATTGGTAGCTAATTGGAATTGTAAAACCTTTCTTATGTTATCATAAATTTTTCTTCCTTCTTCAACTGCATTTACTATGGTTGCAAAATTATCATCAGCTAAAACCATATCAGAAGCAGATTTTGTGACATCAGTTCCTGTAATTCCCATGCTAACACCAATATCTGCTGACTTAATTGAAGGAGCATCATTTACTCCATCTCCTGTCATAGCAACTATATAGCCTTGCTCTTTTAAGCAATTAACAATTTTAGTTTTATGTTCTGGTTGAACTCTAGCAAAAACAGAATGTGTACTTATACAATCAGCTAATTCTTTGCCTTCTAAGTTTTCTATTTCTGCTCCAGTGATTGCTTCATCTTTCTCTCTAATGATACCTAAGTTCTTTCCTATAGCAGCTGCAGTATCTTTATGATCACCTGTAATCATTATTGGTCTTATGCCTGCACTTCTACAATTATCAATAGCAGCAAATACTTCTGGTCTGCAAGGATCTATCATTCCAACAAATCCTATAAATATCATTTTATCTTCTAATGTTTCAGCATTATAATTTTTTGGTTCTTTTTCATATTCTTTATATGCTGCACTAAGTACTCTTAAAGCATCATCAGCATATCTATTATTTTCTTCAATGTATTCTTCTTTTATTTTATCTGTTAAAGGTTTTACTTCACCATTTTCTGCAACATATCTATCGCATCTATTAATTACCATTTCAAGTGCACCTTTGGTATATTGAATAATACCATCTGGTGTACGATGTACGGTTGACATCATTTTTCTAATACTATCAAATGGTGCCTCACCTATTCTAGGATTGCTTCCTAATAATTTATATTTTGGTAAATCTTTATTCTTAGCAAAGTTTACTAGAGCCGCTTCTGTTGGCTCTCCTATAGCTTCTCTTTCACCTTTTTTCAATGTTGCATCATTGCATAGTGCCATTGCTGTTGCAAGTAATTTGCTATCATTTGTTTTATATTTTGTAACTGTCATTTTATTTTGGGTTAAAGTTCCTGTTTTATCTGTACAAATAATTTGTGTACATCCTAATGTTTCAACAGCACTTATTTTACGGATTAACGCATTTCTCTTAGCCATTGATGTAACACCAATAGATAAAATAATAGTTACTATAGCAGGTAATCCTTCAGGAATAGCAGCAACAGCTAAAGCTATAGCTACCATAAATGTATCTAAAACAGTTTCTCCTGATAAAGATTTTGCTCTAACTAGTCCTGCAATAAACACTAAAATACTTATAACTACAACAAGTTTAGTTAGTACTTTTGATATCTCAGCCATTTTCTTTTGAAGTGGGGTTTTATCCTCAACTGCATTTTGCAAAGCATCTGCAATCTTACCCATTTCTGTTTCCATTCCAGTTGCAACAACTACAGCTCTTCCTCTACCATAAACTATATTACTTCCGCTATATAGCATATTTGTTCTGTCACCTAAAGGAACATTAATAGATTTATCTTCTAAATTTAAGATATCAACTATTTTATTTATTGGAACAGATTCTCCTGTTAATGCCGCTTCTTCAACTTTTAGGCTATGTGATTCAATGATTCTACAATCAGCAGGAACACTATCTCCTGCTTCTAATACAATAACATCTCCTTTTACCAAGTCTTCACTATTAATAGTAGACACATAACCATTTCTTTGAACTTTAGAAGTTGCTTTTGTCATTTCTTTTAATGATTCAATAGCATTTTCAGCTTTATTTTCTTGGAATATTCCTAAAATTGTATTCATTATAACTACTACTAATATTATTATTACATCAGCAAAAGACTCATGACTAATAATAGATGTTACAAGTGAAATACCTGCTGCTGCAAGTAGCATAATAATCATTGGATCTAATAAAGAGGTAAAAAATTTCTTTATGATACCATCTTTAGGCGGTTCATCTAGTTTATTTTTTCCATCTTTTAATAATCTAGCCTCAGCTTCTTTTTCGCTTAATCCATTTTCATTTGATTTTAATCCTTTTAGAACATCTTCTGCAGACTCTAAATATTCTTTCATATGTACCTCCAAAAGTTACATTAAGCAACTAATTTCAATTTATCATAATCATGCAGTCTTCCAGTATAAACTTGATGCATTTCTTTAACCTTTATAAAATCTTCTGGTTTTACTATCTGAGGAAGATTTGTTATTATGTTTTCTTTTTCCATACAATACTTAACAAACTCTGCACAATAAAAGTGATTCTTTCTTTCTATCCTCTTATTGAACATTACAAAGAACAATCCTAAAGTATTAAATTTATACTTTCTATGATTTCTTAAAAAATATCTAATGTCAGCCTTTAGTTTATTATATTGTTCATCAGTAATTGTATATTTATATATTACGGTTTTAGTTTTGTTAAATCTTTTAAACGTTCCTCTATTCACATTCTCTATAACAAATCCTCCAATAAATGGATTATATGGATTTAGTCTACCAAAAGAATACATTCTACTTAATGAATCATCTAAAGCAAACGATATATGAGAATAAGGTTTCTTAGTATAAAACTTAACAATTCTAGATAATATAGTCCCCGTAAATGTATGTATAAAATAAATATTTTTCATAAAAAAAGTTATATTCTCCTTTAGCTATTTATGAAACCGATTTTTTAAAATACTCCAAGCTATTTCCTGCTGTAACTCTTACTCTAGGTAATTTATATTTATTCATTCCAGGTTTTATTCTTCCACCTTCAACAGTAAATGCCATTTTATAATCAGCTTCTTTTAGAGCTTCTATAGCTGTATCATTATAATGTCCAAATGGATAGCAAAATACATTTGCTCCTCCTAGAATAGTAGATGAACTTTTTAAATCTTCAACAATTTGAGCTTTAGACCAATTAACCATAACTCCTTTGCCATTTGCTCCTGATTTATGCATTGATGCAGAATGAGATTCCCAAACAACATATTCTAATTCTGGATTATATCTATGACCATACCAATCTGTAATTACAAAAGAAGTAACAGGAATTTTATATTTTTCCATTACTGGTACAGCTAAATCAAAAAATGAATTATCGCCATCATCACAAGTTAGTACAACACTTTTTGATGGTAATTTTATTTTTCCATCAAGATAATCTTCTACTTCCTCCCAAGTAGGAAAATAAAAGTTTTCCTCTCTTAGAAAGTTTAATTGTTTATCAAAATCATTTATGTTTAACCAATTGTTATCTTGTTTAAAATATTTAACATCATCATAAAAGAAATGATACATTGTTACAGGAAGTCCTGAAGTCAATTCTTCTCTTACAATTATTTTTTGAGTTTTCTCTGTATTATTTCCTGATTTATCACTAACTTTTAATAATACATCTTGTTCTCCAAGAATTGATGTATCAACATTGTCTGCTATTATTTCTGTTGTTAAATCTCCATCTATATCATCAGTAGCTTTAGCTATAGTTTTAAATTCAGTTCCTTTTACTACAATTTGAGGAATTGTTTCATCAAAAGTAATTGTTGGAGAAACAGTATCAGCTGTTTTTGTTGCTTTAGGTTCCTCATTAGTTATTTCAACTTTTTTATTTTTTAAATAGTGTCTTCCAACTAATATTCCAACAACAATTATTAATACAACAATTATAAACAAGTAACCTTTATTTTTTTTCATTTCTTTCTCCTATAATATTCTATGGTATTTTATCATAACTTTTTTTACAGAACAACAACAATATCTTTATAAATGCAAAAAATATATAAAAATAAAATATTTATAAATCCACAATTTTATAGTATAATTTCATTGTTTTTAAGGAGAGTTTTAAAATGCCAAATATTAAACCATTATTAAAAGAGTATATTGAAAAAAATGTTTTACCTGAGTACAAAAAGAACGAATCTGGTCATGGAATTGAACATATAAAATATGTAACTAAAAGATGTTTTAAATTTGCAAATCAATTTCCTAATATAGATTTAGATATGATTTACACAATAGCTTCTTTCCATGATATTGCTCATCATATTGATAAAGATAATCATGAAACGTTGTCTGCAAAATATTTTGAAGCTGATAAAAATATGGAAAAATTCTTTGACAATAAGCAAAGAAAAATTATTAAAGAAGCTATAGAAGATCATAGAGCATCTTCTAAACATGAACCTAGAAGCGATTATGGAAAAATAATTTCCTCTGCTGATAGATCTACAGATATTGATTCTATTTTAAAACGTACTTATTCTTATAGTCTTAAGCATTATCCTGATTTAACTCTATATCAATCAATAGAGCGTTCTTATAAACATATTCAAAATAAATATGGAACAGATGGATATGCTAAGCATTATTGCAAAGATGAAGAATATGAACAATTTAGAAAAGATGTTGAATCACTATTAAAGGATAAATGGCTATTTATAAAAAGGCATTTAGAAATAAATAAAATATCAGATATAAAAGAAATGGCTAAAATATTTGCTATACTTGCTCATAAAGGTCAAGTTAGAAAAAGCGAACCTGATAAACCAATGATAATGCATCCTATTAGTGTTGGAATGATATTAGAAGAATATGGATGTGAAGACTCTGTTATAGCTGCAGGGTATTTGCATGATGTTGTAGAAGATACTAAGTATACTATTGATGACATTGAAAAAGACTTTGGTAAAGAAATAGCTGAGTTAGTAATGTCTGCTTCTGAATCAGATAAATCTCTCCCTTGGGAAGAAAGAAAAAAAGAAACTATTGAAAAAACAAAAACATTACCTTTAAAAAAGAAATTTGTTATTTGTGCAGATAAAATAAATAACTTAGAAGACTTAGGTAATAAATTTGCAAAAAGTGGTAAACGTGATTTTTCAAATTTCAATAGAGGTGAAGAACAACAAAAATGGTACTACACTAATATATATAAAAGTCTAATTTATGGTGAAGATAAAAGCCTTCCAATATTTATTAGATTAAAGAACGCATTAGACTTTGTCTTTTCTCCTAAAGAGAATTCATATTTAAAAGATACAATTTTTAACGATAATAAAAAATACTATGAAAAATTAAAAAGGCTACATGCTCAAAAAATTGAGCTTCAAAGATTAAAGAAATTAGCTCCTCTTTCAAAACCTTATTGTATAGAATTTAGCGGAACTCCTCGTACAGGAAAAACCACTACTATTAATAATCTATATGATTTCTTTAAAAAAGGTGGATTTAAAACAACAATAATTGAAGAATTTACAACCTCTAAATATTATAAAGAAGTCTTTAAACCAAAATTTAATGATGTTACTTCAACAGAATCCAATATGGCAATTATTGAAGAGGTTACTAAAGAATTAGAAGATGCTATTAAAAGTGATAAAGAGATTATAATTATTGATCGTTCTATTAATGATAGACAAATATGGAATTATAGAAGATTTATAAAAAAACAAATGCCTAAAAAATTATATTGTGAAGCAAGAGAAAAATATAAATTAAAGTCAAAAGAATTAATTGATTTTTTAGTAATTACTTATGCAGACCCTATCGCCTCTTTAAAAAGAGATTATAATTCAAGTTTAGCTTTAGAAGAAAGACATTTCTTAAATATAGATAACTTGAATGAATATAATAATAGTTTAAATGACTTAAAAGGTTTATTTGAAGAAAGTGTTAATGATTCTCTTTTCTTAGATACAACAAAACTTGATATGAATGAAGTAGCAATAAAAGTAGCTTCTAATATAATGGTTGCTATGAGAGAAAAATATATCAATTCTTTTAAAGAATATTATAAAATATAGTAAAATAAAATATTTTGAACTTTATTATTAATAATATCTTAATAAAACAATAAGAGCCATACAGAATATATGGCTCTTTATTTATCTATCTTTATTACTTATTAATATTATTTAATATCATTATTCATTCTAATCTTTTTATACACAATTAGTAACAATCCCAATATCGAACCAAGTAAGAATACTTTTGATATAATAGAAATTTGTCCAGTTTGTGGAAGCTTTCCTGTTGCAGTAGTAGTATCCTTTTCTATTACTTGTGTCTTCTCTTCGGTGGTTTTTTGTTTCTTTTCTATTATTTGTTGTTCTTTATCTGTGGTTTGTTGATCCTTTTCTGTTATTGGAGTTTCTTTACTAGTTTTTATTGTAAGTTCTTCAGATTCAGAAGAATTTCCTACTTTATCTTCTGTCTTTGTTTTAATTGCATATTCTGTATCAATATTTAGTCCAGTAAATGTTTTTTCAGATTGCCAATCACTCCACGTACCATTTTTCTTTATTGCATACATAGTTTTAGTATCATCTATACCACTCTCCGAATCAGTTTGCTTAAAAGTAACCGTAATCGAATTTGTAGTTGCTACTGCATCTGGCTTAGTAGTAGAAGGTTTTTTATTGTCAATTTTCGCATTATCTGTAACAATACTTGAGAAATCATTGGTATCTATACCTTTAATTCTTACTTCAATTTTTACAATTCCATTTCCTTCAACTGGAATATCAGTATCTTTTGAACAATCTACCCAAGTTCCACTATTAAATCTATATTGATAAGTATCTACAACAGATTTATCGTTTTTTGAGTCTATTATTTTGAAAGAAACACTTTTAGCCCATTCTTTTGTAGATAGTTTTATTTCTGGATCATATAATTTGTAAATAACAAATGTTTTTTCTTCTACATTACTGTTACTATTGGTACTATCAGTAGCCCATACTTTTATTGTATGTGAAGAATTAGGCTCTAAATTTAAAGGAGTTAGATCTATAACAAAATTTTCAGATGAACCATTAGTTGATATTGGTGCTAAAGAATATTCTTCTCCATCTACTATATAATGTATTGTAACCGTATCTTTTAAGTCATCATCAGTAATTACTCCATTTATTCTTACATCTTTATAATAGAACTTCTTGTTTTCATCGATAAAAATACCTGTGTTAGGTTTTTTGATATCTCCTATTTGCATTAAAACTGTATATTTTTGTTCTTCACCTGCCTCAATTATTCTATTAACCCATGAATATGCAAATGAGCTATCTGTTTTCTCAAGTTTCCCAACACTAGAATTATCATTAAACATATTAATGAAATGTTTATCATCATCCCATTCGCCAATCCATAAATTATCTACTGCAGTTGTTCCAGGAACATTCTTGCCATAAAAAACAAATTGCACAGGTCTTCCTGATTTTCCTTCATTTGTCCATAGCTTTACTCCTGAACCATCTTCTAGTCTTTCAATTGTAGCCTTATCATCTCCATCTATACTTACATCAGCAGCAGTTGCAAGTGAAATAGTTGCTCTCTCATTTGTGGTATTTTTTAAATCATAGATAATTTGAACTTGGTCTCCCTCATTTATAAATTGAGTAGAAACTCTTAAATCAATCCCATCAATATTTTGCCATCCAATTCCTTCAACTTCTGTATATTGCATAGCTAGTATCTTATCATACCCTGTAATCTGTAATAATTCTTCCTCGGTATAGTCATAATCTGGATCTAAACTATCTAATGCCTCTAAATCCACAACAAGAGGGCTATCCATATTGCCATTTATACCATTTACATTTAAAAAGGTATGATATCCATAATTTTCAAAAGTACTACTTACTAATACCTTTTCATTTGTTGTTTCATCCGCTTGGGCATATCCTTTAATGTCAAAGCCTTTTATTTCCTCAAACTCAAAGCCTTTTTCTAAAACTGGATAAATCTTCATTATTCCATTATCATTCTCTTGCATTGCCAATGATGCTACAGGTAATAAAAGAACAGCAATAATTATAATTAGAGTGAGAATTCTTAACACACTTTTCATTTTATAAAAACTTCCTTTAATATCACAATATTAGTTTTCTTATAAGCTTTTATATCAATCTATTGTTATTATTTCAATAATTCTTTTTTTATTCATTTTCTATTTTTTTAGAAATTAAAAAGGTTTTAGGTATTATTTCATTTATATTACATTTATGGTTATTTTAAATCATCATCATTAAATACTTTCTAAGTTTAAAATAAAAACAGCCCCTCACACTTTTCAGTGTGAGAGACTGCTTTATTTCGTATGGTTGAAATCTCAAATTTGTGTTGGGCTTATTCAGAAAAGATTACCTTGATTGGTGCACCATATCCAGCACGCACAGATACCTTATCTTTGCGAACCCACATTGTGGTTTTCCAAGGGAAGCATCTAGTGCTTAGTCCACTCTTCTCTGCAATACTTGCCAGAATGTAATCCGGTCCATAGTCTACAGACAAGATAATATAATCTTGCTTTTCAAGATACTCTTTAATAGCTTTTGCTAACTTTTCTTCGAATAAATCGATTGCGTCATCAGAAGGCTTCGAGTTCATAGCCAACATGGTGTCTAGAGCCATTGTCACACCTCCAGAGATGCTTTCATCTCCATTGTTAAAGTTTCCAGGCCCTAATTTCCGAAGTTTATCTGCCCACCACTTTGCCGCTACTTTGTAGTACTCCATACAATATTCCTCCATAAATTATTGCTAGAGTTAACATGTACTTGATACACTTATTTTTATTCGCTATATCTACGAACGGTAAAACATATTATAGTATAGATTGCAAAAAATGTCAAATTTAGGTAATTCTCTTACAAATACCAAAAACAAAAAAACAGCCTTTTGTTGGCTGTCTTCTTTGCTTTTGGAGCAGATGAGGAGAATCGAACTCCCACCTTAGCCTTGGGAAGGCTTCATTCTACCACTAAACTACATCTGCATAAATTCATAGATAGAGTTTACTCTATCTATGTTTCATTTTCAACCTTAATTTCATTTTTGGTTTCATTAATAGGCTTATCAACTATTGTGTTTGTTGAAATAGTATTTTGACTAGTTGTATTCACATTTGAAATACTATTTTGATTTGTAGTATTTGTGTTAGTAGAAATTAATTTTCTCGATATTTCTAAATCACAATCTAAGCAATATGTTATTTCATAATTTCCTTCTACCTTAGTTGAGAGATTATGCTTTATATCTATTTCTCTTTCTTCTACTTCTCCACAACTACATCTATATATCTCTATTCCTTTTTCTGTACATGTAGGCTTTTTCTTAGTAGATACAAAATTTGAAAATTCATGTATATGTTTTGGTTGTTCTGCTTTTTTAAAGCCAAAATATGCAATGTTCATATCTACAGGTCCGTTTATTCCTGGGACTGTTCCTTGAGAAGTATATTGCCACATTTGATAACTTCCAGAATAAGATGATTTTTTCTCTGGAGCACCTTTTACATAGTGTGCAAGCCAAAACTTCATAGGAAATGAACTTCTAGAAATGTATTTAGAAAGGTCACTAGGGTTAGCATACATCATTGGAGAATATCCTCTAGATGAAACATAGTTAAAAAAAGCAAGAGCATTCTTAGTTACATCTGCGCCTGTTAATTCGCTACATCTATATTTTCCAAAGTCCTCAAAATCGTAAACAACTGGATAAGTAATACCATATCCAGAAATTCTATTACAAACCCACGCTGCTTCTTGTAAAGCTTCATCTTCATTTATTGCAGCTGAATAGAAATAAACTCCTATTTTAATTCCATTTGCTATAGCTCCTCTTGCATTTCTAGAGAAAGTGCTATCCTCAAACATTTTTCCACTTGAATATCCTCTATAGCCTACTCTAAGTATTGCAAAATCTATTCCACTATCAGCTACAGCTTTCCAATCTATATTTCCTTGCCAATAAGAAACATCAATACCTTTCCATTCACCACCAAGAGCTTCATATGAGGCAACATTCACTTTTTCTCCTCCTGTTTTTTGAGACTTTTCATTATCCTCTACTGGAGCTGTTGCTATAGTAGCTTTTGGAATCTCTATTTTTTTGCCTTTATACTCAACTACTTTTTCAACCTCTTGAACAGGAGCTTCTTCTACTACTTCATTTACAACTTCATTCTCAGTTGTATTCAAAGTTATATTTATTGCTCCTCTTTTTAAAAAGTAATTTTGATCCATGGGATAAGGATTAGTTACTTTAGTTTGAGTGCTATACACATAAACAATAAAGCTAGCTATTATTGCTATTAAAATTAAAGATAGTATTATTTTCTTTCTTTTAGTAAGCATAGTTTCCTCTCTTAAAATTCAAACATATTATTATCTTTATCTATAAATCCTTTTGTACATTTTATTCCATAGTTCTTTAATTTGTTTTCAAATTCTTCTTGCAAACTTAATATAGATTCCTTGTTTTCTATAAAGCCATCTAATGGTATGAATGCATTTTTAATAGAGCTATCTACTTTGCCATTTTCGCCTTGTCTCCAAATCCATCTACGAGTTCTTACATCATTTCCACTTACATAGATAATTTCACCTTCATCAGGTGTTTCTGATTCTGTCTCTCCAAATGGAATAAATCTATCTTCTTTAGTAGCAGGTCTTACTTCTATATCACCTTTTACTTTATCAATATCATGTATTCCTAATGGAATAATATATTTTAAAGATAGAGCATTTCCTAAATCAACTAAAGGATTAATATGTGGAACCATCTTGCTCTTTAGAGTTCTAGTTACTAAAGCTTCAATAGAGCTCATATACTTATTAGGATTAATTCCTATTTTTCTAAAAGCTTCTCTATATAATTCAATTTCTGGAATCTCTTTTGCTTTAACATCTTGATATTTCTTTGTTATGTTTTCAATTTCATTATCAAGAAAGCTTTCTATTTCAGGATATTCTTTTGAATTATCAATATCATGTGCAATAATAACTCCAAAACACACATTAGGTATTAAATTAAATAATTCTTTATCAACTATAAATTTCATAAATCTCCCTTTAGTAATGCTATAATACCATATTTGATTGTATTTGACAAATATAAAAAGCCAATCATAATTGATTGACTTTCTTTATATATGGAGCCTATAACCAGGATTGAACTGGTGACCTCATCCTTACCAAGGATGCACTCTACCGACTGAGCTATATAGGCATAGAAACATTAGCAGTTTTTATTATAACATTACTTAAAGTAATTATCAACTAATTTTCTTCTTTTCCAATATTTTTAATTGTTTTCTTTCTAATTCTTTGAATAGCATTATCTACTGATTTAATTGGAGTATCTAAACTTTCTGCAATTTCTTTATAAGATTCTCCTGCTATATATTTATTTAAAACATTTTTCTCATATTCACTTAAGCTTTTGTCAATGGTATCATTTACATATGAGAAATACTCCTGTTTAGTCAATGTTTCTAAAGGATCTTCAATTATGTGAGTATCTAAAGTATCAATTAAATCACTAACCTCATCTCCATCATTATTTTCGAAACTTGATTGATTTAAAGATACAGCTGAATTGAGTGGTGCATGCTTTTGACGATTTGAACCTTTAATTGCTGTCATGATTTGTCTTTCAATACATAGATAAGCAAAGTTCTTAAATGATATTTCTTTGGTCTTGTCAAAATCTCTAATAGCTTTATAGAGACCAATCATTCCCTCTTGAAAAAGGTCCTCTTGCTCTGCTCCATTAATATAATATTTAGTTGTTTTCAAATATACTTCAGATTTATATTTATTAAGTAAATAATCCATCGCTTCTTTATCCTTTGATTTGCATAAATCAACGATTTCTTCATCTGACATATTGTTAAATCTCAAATTATTTTTTTGCATTAACTTTCTCCACTGTGGGTATTATATTTTCAAAAACCCTTAATGTCAAGTATTCAAAAGGTTTAAATTGTGTTATAATAGAAACATCTTAATCTTAAGAAAGGTAAAAAATGGCTTTTGATGGAATTGCACTTAATTGCATAGTTCAAGAATTACAATCATTAGTTGGTGGAAAAGTTGATAGTGTTTTTCAACCTACTGACAATAATTGTTTAATTGGCATATATAAAAATAAACATTATGCTTTAAACATAGATACTTCTGCCAATAACTATAGACTTAATCTTACTACTACAAGTAAACCTAATCCAATGATAGCTCCTAATTTTTGTATGGTTCTTAGAAAAAATCTCATGAACTATAGAATCAAACGTATTTATCAGGTTGGATTAGAACGTATTTGTTATATAGAATTTGAAGGATTAAACACTCTTGATGATACAGTAATTAAAACTTTATCAATAGAACTTATGGGTAGATACAGTAATGTTGTTCTTCTTAATAAAGAATATAAAATCATTGATGCATTAAAAAGATATAGTTCAATTGATTCTACAAGGCATATTTTGCCTAACCAATATTATAGTTTGCCTGAGAATCCAAAATTAGACTTTTTAAAAATCGATAAAGCTACTTTTATAGCAGAATCAAAAAAAGCTGATGAAAATATTATTTCAGATGCAGTTCCAAAAACTTTCAATGGTATTAGTAAACAATTTATAAATTATGCAATAAGTAAATTAAAGATTACTAATACATTGTCCGATAGTAATTTAGATGAACTTCATAATTACATTAGTAATATTTTAAGTGGATCATTTTCATTTATACAACTTGAAAAAGGTTATACTGTCTCAATATCAAATGAAAGCAAAAAAACAGATTTCGATTTTAATTTTCAATTAGATGATTTCTATAATAGTAAAATTGTTTCAGAAGAATTTAATAATTTCAAAAATGCTCTTTTGAATGTTATTAATGGAACTTTGGATAAATTTAGTAGAAAATTAAAAAATATAAATGACAAAATTGCTTCATGTAATGATATGGAAAAGTATCGTATATATGGTGAAATATTAAAATCAAATATATATTTATATAAAGATACAAATTTTAAAAAAGATAATATTTCAAAACTTACTCTTCTTAACTATTACGATAATTCAGAAATAGAAATTCCTATTGATGTTAATTATGATATTACTCAAAATGCTCAAAAATACTTTAAAAAATATAATAAATTAAAATCTACACTAGCAATAACACAAGTGCAAAAAGATGATGCAGAAAAAGAATTAAATTATTTAGAATCTATTCTTTATGAATTATCTGATAGTACTAGCATTGAAGCACTTAATGAAGTGTATGAAGAAATAAGTGAAAACATTCTATTTTCTGATACTTCAAGTATGGATAAAATTAAAGCTAAAAGGAACAGATACACTGGAAAGAAACCTCAAAGTAAAGAACTATCTGCTCTTAATAACTTTATTAGATTTAAAATAGATGATTATCCAGTTTATGTTGGTAAAAATAATAAACAAAATGATTATTTAACAAAACATGTAGCCAATGAGAAAGATATTTGGTTTCATACAAAAGAAATACATGGAAGCCATGTAATATTAAGATGTAATGGTGAAACCCCAAAAATAACTACTTTAACCAAATGTGCTGAAATTGCTGCATATTATAGCAAAGCAAAATATTCTTCACATGTTCCAGTTGACTATACTTTAATAAAATTTGTAAAAAAACCAAACCATTCTCAACCAGGCTTTGTTATATACACAGATAATCATACTTTATTTGTAGATCCAAAATCATATATAGAATATCAAGAAAAAAACATATAACTAAATAATAAAGAATAAATAACAAGCAAAAAATCAAATAACAAATAATTAATAAATTAAAAATAGTAAATGATAAATAATAAACAAAAAAAATCTAAGCATTGCTGCTTAGATTTTTTAGTCACCATTTCTCAAAATATTTATTAAAATTAATTATAGTTTTAATTTCTTTATAAATATTTATTTTGAGATTAAACTTTTTTTGCGGCATTCGTGGGGAAAGCCACATTGTCAGATAAATTTAAATAATTTTAAACTTTTTGTGGGGTTATATAAGTTAAAAATTATTAACGAATTGTAGCTGTTTTAAAGGTCAGCTTCCTTTAGGCTATGATGTTTTCTCGAATTTTTTTTAAATAATTTTGTTTGTAAATTTCATTCCAGAAACCTCTATAGTCTTCCATCTCTTTACAATTCCCAAAAGGTAATGTTGAAACGCTAGAAACATCGTTCAAATAAATATTGCCATTTGCTGAAATGTAAAGTTTTCTATGATTAATCCTAAAACCTATTGCCTTTTTAAAAACTTGTTGTAGTCTAGGATCTTCTTCCTTATAAATACTATAATAATTTGGATCAATATGATTCATTCTTTCTAAAAAGAAAGCATAATCACTATTGTTTATCTTTTCATCAATAAGATTTTCAGCTCTATTTCTTTCAACCAAATCTCTTATAGTTAAATGAATCTTATCTTTGCTTAACTTTTTGTAAAGATTTATTATATCATCTTTGTTATTGTTCATAAGAACACTACAAGCTTCAACATTTATTCCAGAAGATTGTAAATATGAGATTGCCATTATAGCTTTTTTATAAGTTAAGGCTCCTCTTATTTTGTCATTCTTTTCTTCTGAACCATCTAAACTAATGAATGCTTTTTTAAGACCTACTTCTTTTAATTGATTAGCAATTTCTTTAGATATTAAAGTTCCATTACTAATAATTGATGTATAAATCCCTAATGAATTTGCAAGTGCAATCAACTCAAAGATATGTGGATTCATTAAAGGTTCTCCACCAGTAAATCTTATTTCCTGAGCACCGCTTTTAACCATATCATTTATTAGATTAACTATGTCCTCATATTCTAATTCATCATTTAATTGATTTCCTGAATCATTTAAACAATGTTTACAATGTAGATTACATTTTCTAGTTAATTCAATATAAACAATATCTGCGAAACTCAAATGATTAAGTAATCTTTCGTTAGGTTTCAGCTTTGTATACTTAACTTTTTCTGAAGAGGTAGTATTGATATCCATTGGATAATCTTCATGATAAATAATATTTTTAAGTTCATCTTTAGTAAGGTATCTCCTCTTCCCATCACTTAAGTCAAGTAATGTAGCACCAAAGCTTTCCTGTCTAATATTAAAATCAAATATCATTATTAAATTACTTCCTTTACATAAAAGCCAATTATTTTATACCACGGTTAAAACGTAAAGTAAAATATTTATTTTTAATATTGGATATAAATAGATTTTATAGCTTGCAAATAGGCACCATTCTTGACTTATATGTCTCAAGAATGGTGCCTTTAAATCGTGTGAAACTTTTTTCAACTTTTTATGTAAATTCGTTTTTTATCTCATTCATAAATTCTAATGGTACGTGTGTTAAATAGTCACTTATATAAACAATATTTAATCCTATTGTTGGTAATTTTTCTTTTACCTTAACTTCAAACAAATTCTTTTCTTTAATATCATTTTTTACAGCTGACTTTAATACATAACCTACTCCCATATCTTTTTTTATAGCTTGAATCAACATTTCTGTTGTTTCAATAGTCATAAAAGGTGTTAATGTTACATTGTACTCATTACAGCACTTTATTAACTCTTTTCTAGGAGTACTTCTTATAACTGGTAGAATTAAGTTTCTACCTTCTAAGTCCTTTAAAGAATGAACTTCATCTTTTAGATCTCTATTAGAAATAAAACAATTCTCCAATTCTAATAGAGGTTTAATAGTAATGTTATTATATATAGTATTGATAGGTGAAGTATCAATCATAAAATCAACTTGATTCTTCTCCATCAAACTAATCATCTCATCAGTATTTCTACTGATAATGTTAATTTCAATATTTTTATGTTTCTTGTGGAATTTTTCAATAAATGGAAATAAGAAAAACTCTCCAATATGTGATTGAACTCCCACAGATATTCTTCCATGTTTTAAATCTTTAGATTCTTTTAAATTTCTTTCCCCACTAAGAATAATACTATAAGATTTTTTAACATATTCTAATAATTCTACTCCATCCGGAGTAAGCTTTGCCCCACTTGGTACTCTATAAAAAAGTTTGGTTCCTAAACTCTCTTCAAGTTGTTTAATTGAATAACTAATACTTGGTTGAGTTATAAATAATTTTTCAGCTGCTTTTGAGAAACTACTACATTCAGCAACTGTGTAGAAAATCTTATATAAGTCCCAGTTGAAGTCTGAATTTCCACTAAAACTCATTGTCTTAAAATTCCCTCCAATTTACCTAAATCAATATTTTTATAATTACATATCTTTTCATCTTTTTGGTCTTTTGTAACTATAAAATCACCACTTGGATTAATTAATAAGTAGTCATCCTCTAAGTTAGTATTAATACAAATTACAACTCTTGTATTTGGTGCATGCTTTTGTGCTATAGATGTAGCTTCTAGATACTCTTGATCCGTTATATCAAATAATTGATCTGTTTCTATTGCTTTTCCTCTTAATGGTGTAAATTTAAATAGTTTCCATCTTTCTACATCGTATTTATCAATTACTCTAGCTAATTTTTCAAAATCTTCTAAATTCATTTTAGAAACTAAAGAATTAACTCTAAGCTTAATATTTGTTTTAGCTCTTATAAAATCCATTAATTCTTTAATATGTTTATAATGATTTGCTCCTCTTCCCATTTTTTCATTAACTTTCGAGTTAGTTGAATCTATAGAAAAAGTTATATAATCAACAAAATCTTCTATTTCTAAAATCTTGTCTTTGTCTAATAAAACTGCATTACTTATTAAAATGTTTTCTATTCCTGCTTCATGTGATAATTTCATTAAATCAAATAAATGTGGATATAATAAACACTCTCCGCCTGTCCATGTAATCTTTTTTGCATTTAACTTAATTAAATTATCTAATATAATTTTGTTTTCTTTAAAGCTTAGAACATTGTTGTCTGTAAATCTAAAACAAAACTTGCAATTTTCATTACATTTACAAGTAATATTCCAACATACGGATCTTTCCATTAGTTAAATAATTCCTCTCTATTTCTTTTATAGTTCTTCTATTCTATCACTTTCTTCTCTATGTTCTTTTTGTTGTCCTATTTCATCATCAAAGGCTAAGGTTCTATACTTATATATATCTATTCCATATTTTTTATAAACATCTTGTGTATTACAAGAAACCATTTCTTTGTCCTGTAGGCCTAAACTATTAACTATTGAACGAATTGTATCCATAGAATCATGTTCAATTTCAACATATGTAGGAATTAAAGGCCATGAATCAATGTCAACTTCTACTCCATTCAAAGAATAAGTTGTTCTCATTTTTTCTTGATAATTTCTATAAACAAATCCTAGTTGTTGTAGCAAAGCATTAGTATCTTCTATTGATTTTACAGGTATCTCTGTTTCTAAAACTGGTTGAAAACCACTATCAGATTTTTTTTGCATTTCTGGATTTAAAATATGTTTTACAGTTAATGTCGCTTGTCCATTAGTTTCTCTAAGTCTTATCCATTTTTGTGGATTAATTTCAAATCCATCTATAAATTCTTCTAGTCCTTCTTCTCCAAAAACTTCAAGTAATTTATCAGATGGTGTACTTTCTAATAAAGCTACCAAGCTATCTTTATTATATCTTTCTTTTATTCTTTCTTGTTGTTCAGCATTTGTTAAATTATCAATTTCTAACAGTATTCCTCTTAATTTGTCTTTTATTACTTCAAATTGATAATCAAACTTGCTATGTTTTAATCCGTGTATACAATCAGCAAATCTAGATGATAAATCAGTTAAATCATATACATATATTTTTTGAGTAGCTTTGCTTATAAGTTTAGCTCCTAATGCTTTCAATTTAGCTTCAACAGCTTCTGGATCCACATCAAGAATCTTAACTTCGTTTTCTAATTTACTCATACTTCCTCCACTTAAAATAAAAGACTTTAAAACTTTTAGTGACATCTTTAATTATACCACTTTTTAGCATTAAAGTCTACTAATTATGTTAATTTATTCCTCTGGATTTAATATTTTCTTTATTTCTTCATTTTCATACACTTCTGGTTCAAGATAACTTTTTATTTCACTAAAGTATCTGTCTTTTAGAGCGTGTTCTAAAGTTGCTTTTGCCACATCAATATCAGCTCTTAGTCTTCTACTTGCATACTTTACAATTAATGGCTTTTGGCTTACAGCAGCTAAGACAACATCTTTATCATCTCGTAAATTTTCACTTGCATAATAAAGAACTTGTCCATCTATTTTAGCACATTTTAATATAAGCTCTTTGTCAGCTTTAATATCATCATCAGCATATGCAATAACCCATGTAGCTTTATCATTAATTGCTTGATCAAAGAATTCTTTGTTGTGAGAATTCTTTTCACAATCTTCTATATCATATTCTTTCTCTTCTACTTCTTCTTTATCCTCTTCGTTCATTAATCTTCCTTCATCAAATCTCTTGCTTATATTCTATATCTGTCATAAATGGAAACATCTCACTTATGGCCTTATGTGTTATCATTGCTTTTGGTGGTACACCATTTTTGCTATGTTGTTCTAGCAACTCTTGCATGTAACAATTATCATTTACCTTGAATACAAAATAGCGATTCTTTACATATGTAAAAATTATTTTGTATCCATTATCTAAATCTTCCGAAAACTTTTCGAAAGTATAACCATTAATCATAAATACCTCTATTCTATCATCTTTAAAAAGTCTTCCTCAGAAATAATAGCAATTCCTAATTCTTGTGCTTTGGTAAGCTTAGATCCAGCATCTTCTCCAGCTAGTACGTAATCTGTCTTATTAGAAACTGATGATGAAGTTTTTCCTCCAAAACTCTCAATTATATATTGAGCTTGTTCTCTAGAATATTTTTGTAAAGTACCAGTAAGCACAAATCTCTTCCCTTCAAATCTATTGTCATCACTTTCTTCTACTAGAGAATTCATGTTTACTCCAGCTTTTTTTAATCTTTCAATTAAATCTAAAGATTGAGGATCATTAAAGAAGTCAAATATGCTTTGAGCTATAATATCTCCAATTCCATCCTTTGATGTTAAGTCCTCAATGCTGGCATTAATTAAATTATCTAATGTTTTATACTTCTTTGCTAAAATTTTTGCTTGTTTCTTTCCAACATGTCTAATACCAAAACTACAAATAAGGTTTGATAAATCACTATTTTTAGAAATCTCTATTGAATTTACTAAATTTTGTGCAAATTTAGTACCTTCTTTTTTTAATTGTTTAATGTCTTCTAGTTTTAAGTCATAAATGTCTGCTATATTTGAAATCAAATTATTGTCTATTAATTGTTCTACAATTTTTATTCCTAAACCTTCAATATTCATCCCTTCTTTTGATGCAAAATGATAAATATTTTGAAGTAATTTTGCAGGACATTCAATTCCTGTACAACGAAGTGCCGCTTCGCCTTCTTCTCTAATAGCGGGAGCTCCACAAACAGGGCATGTACTAGGCATTGAGAACTCTTTTTCATTGCCAGTTCTTTTCTCTTTATTAACTCCAATTACTTCAGGGATTACATCACCTTGTTTTTGTATTATAACTCTATCACCAATCATTAGACCTTTTTCTTTTATAAAGTCTTCATTATGTAATGTGGTCTTTGAGATTGTAGAACCAGCTAGTCTAACAGGTTCCAATATTGCAACAGGTGTTATTACTCCAGTTCTTCCTACTTCTAAACTTATTTCTTTAAGTAGTGTTTCTTTTTGCTCTGGTGGGTATTTATATGCAACTGCCCATCTAGGAAATTTAAATGTAACTCCCATTTTTTCTCTAAGTTCTAGATCATCGACTTTAATTACGGCACCATCTATTCCAAAAGATAATTGGTCTCTTTTTTCTCCAATTTCTTTTATTGCATCAATTGCCTCATCTATATTCTTACAAAGTTTTCTGAAAGGTACTACATTAAAACCTAGACTTGCTAAAAACTCTAATTCTTCAAAATGTGAGTAGAACTTTTTATTATCAACTTTTTGGACATTAAAAATATAAATATCTAATGGCCTTGAAGCTGTTATTTTAGAATCAAGTTGTCTTAAAGATCCTGCTGCTGCATTTCGTGCATTAGCAAATAGTTTCTCTCCGGTTATTTCTCTTTCTTCATTAAGTTTTTCAAAATCCTTACTAGATAAGAAAACTTCCCCTCTAACAGTAATATCAATAGGTTCTTTAAGCTTATGAGGAATTGATTTTATCGTCAGTACATTTGCAGTAACATCCTCTCCAACATTGCCATCTCCACGAGTAGCTCCTTGTACTAAAATACCTTTTTCATATTTTAAAGCACATGATAATCCATCAATTTTGGTTTCAACACAATAATTAGTATCTCCATTTTCATGAACTCTTTTATCAAATTCATAAATAGATTCAAAATCAAAAACATCTTGTAAACTTTGAAGAGGTACTTCATGTGTTACTTTTTCAAAATCTGATTTAACATGACCTCCAACATGTTGTGTTGGTGAATTACTTAATATAAGCTCTGGATTTTCTTTCTCCAAAGCTTTAAGTCTATTATTCATCATATCATATTCATAATCAGAAATTTGAGGATTATCTTCATCATAATAAAGATGAGAATAATAATTTAGTTTTTCAACCAAATCTTTAATCTCTTTTTTTATTTCCTCTTTATTATGCTCTTTAGTATCTTTTACTTCATCATTAAAAATATTTAGTTGGTCCATTTTAAACCTTTTCCAAAATAATTATTATTTATCTTTTAATAATATGTCTTTTCCATCTTTCAAATATTCATATCCAGAGAAAATTGTAGCTATTACAGACAATGTCATTATTATTGATTGAATAATATTTAATGTCATAAATCCTGGATTTTCGATTACTCCTCTAGCAAAGTCAAAATAAGCATAATTATCTATAAAGATTAATATAAGAGCAATCATTTGAGTAACAGTTTTTAATTTTCCCCATTTATTAGCAGCAACAACTTTTCCTTTTTTACCAGCTGCCATCATTCTATATCCAGATACCAAAAATTCTCTAAATACAACAATTATTGGAATCCATGCTGGGAGCCTTTGCATTCCTACTAAAATTAGCATTGCAGCAATTACTAAAATCTTGTCTGCAATAGGATCTAAAAACTTTCCAAAATCGGTAATTTGATTATTTTTTCTTGCTAGATATCCATCTAATTTATCTGTTATTGATGCAATTATAAAAACTATCCACATCAAAAACATTGTCATCGGTACCCAGAGAACTTTCCCTGGGATATCGAAAAATGACAAAACTACCATTATTGGTACTAATAAAATTCTTAAAACCGTTAATTTATTAGGTGTATTCATAAAGCCCCCTTTAAACTATTCGTTTACATTTTCTACAGCATCGTTTGCTGTTTGATTAGCCTCTTGGCTAGCTTTTATTGCATTTTCTGCAATTTTATTTTCTTCTTCTTTCTTAACAGTTGATTCTAATTGGTCAAGAAGTTTTGTAAGTTTTTCCATGTCTTCACCATATAGTTTCCAATCATTATTTCTGCTAGAATTTTTAACATTGTTCTTAGTTTTTATAATTTCATTTATTAATGCATCTTTATCATCTGTATTAATAATATCAATATCAATTGCTTTTGAAACAAAGTTATTACGTGCTTCTTCTGCTGTATCTCCAATTGCAATTTTATTACCTGAAGCAATTATTACTTTTTTCAAGGTTGGTTTTTGATTTGATTCATTGATTATATCTTGATATATAGCTTCAACATAAACAATTGTATCCTCTACAGGAATAGCATACATTTTTCTAGTTATCTTTGTGCCACTAATACTTAATGATGCAACTTCTGATGCAATTGTTTCATCTTGATTAATTTGTGATTCAAGTTGAAGTAAACCAGGTACACTATTATCTGAGTTAAATGAATTAATATTTAGCACCATATTTGAGCCATCCATATATCCAACCATATATGCTGTAATATTTTGCTTATCATATGTAGCGTAAGGAATTATTATTCCTAGTGTATCTTTTCCTTCATTATTTTTTATCATTGCATAATATGGCTCTATATGATTATCAGATGCATTAGTATAAGATGTATCTGATATTTCCCATATATCATTTCCTCTATAAAGAACTTCTGATTCCATATTATGATAGATAGCAGCAAAGTTAGCTTGTACATTAAATAAGTATTTAGGATAAACAAAATGTGAACTTATATCTTCCGGTATCGTTGATTCTTTATCTTCAAATAATCCAGGATAAACATTGTTATATCCCATTATAATTGGATCAGTTCTGTCTGTAATATAGAACTTCATTTCTCCAGTATAAGCATTTATTATAACTTTGCAAGAATTCTTTATATAATTTATTTGTGTATAATTTGGTCCTTCATATTTTTGTGAGAAAGGAACTTCATTAGATGTTGTATAGGCATCTATTACCCAATATAATTCACCATTATTATTTACAACCATATATGGATTATCATCATAGCTTAAATATGGCATAGCAGTTCTAACTCTTTTTAATATATTTCTATTTGTTAAAATTCTACTATCTTTTTTCATAGATAAAGAAGTGGCAAGTTTTAAGTTTCCTTCTTTAATTCCTAAAATAAGTCTATCTATAAAGTTTAATTTTAATCCATTTTCACCTGTATATGCATATTCAACATCTTTATTTGTTTCTACATTGTCTACATAGTCAAACTCACTTTTAGCACTATTGATAACAGCTGCATCATTAGTCTCTAATCCATAATAAATTCTTGGTTGAGATATAGAAATCTTTTCATCTTTCATATCTCCAAAACTTTTATCATAGTTTACTAAGTATCCATTTTCATCAGTAGATCCTGCTAATGTAACCAAAGTTCCATAGCCATGTGTATATTGATATGTTTTATTTGAATATGATGCATTATTGTTTGATATTTCTCTAGGAGTTATATAACAAAGTGTTGGTTTGTTATCCAAATTATACATTTCAATTTGTGTATTTCTAAATGTATAATAACCTTTTACTGTTTGAGTTGTTTTTGCTTCTTGTAATACTTTGTCAGAGTTTACTATAGGCATATTATTAAGAATATTTGAGTTAGTTCCTAACTCATCAGTTGTAATAGTTCCACTATAGTCAATGGTTTTATAATTTGTATTTAACGAATAAGCATCTTTAGTCAAAGCAATGTTTGCCTTAATGTATTTGTCGTTTCTTTCTAGGTATGTTGAACCAGTAATTCCAGAATATATAGCTAGTACAATTGCTAGTGTAATTAAATAAACTGGAACCACTATCACATATCCTAAAACTCTCTTGGTACTTGACTTTTTAACTGCTCCATAAGCTTTTATTATAGAAAAAGATACTAAGAATGCTAGTATCACATATCCTACCAATTTAACAGTTGCATCTGCTTGGCTTGCTCCATATAAAGAATATAGGTTTCCATCTGATAGTTCTATGCTCATAAATTTTTCATTTCCAATGTTTGTAGCCATAGCAACTAATACAAATAGTCCCATAAAAATAGCAATTACATTAACCTTAGGGCCTATTACTTTAATCAAATTACATTTATCTAAAGTTTCTTTTGAAACTCCATCAAAGCTCTTATTAAGTATAATTAAAGAATATAATATAGCATAGACAATTGTAGCTAATATAACTATCATAAAATATAGTAATAGTGTTTTTACAAATGGTTTTATAAATACAAAGTAGCCTATATCAATATTAAATACAGGATCATTTATTCCAAACCATGAATTGCTAAAGCACATTAAAGCTTTTTGTAAAAGAAAAGCAGTTGCAACAAATGAACCTATTAATGCAATACAAAATGATGCTGATTTTTTAGGGAAATTTGGCATTTCTTTTTTCTCATCATCAAAGAATAATTTTAGTAATCTGTGTGTTTTTCTATGTGTAAAGTAGAACATAGCATATAGAAAAACAAAGTTTAAGATTAATGAACTAAAAGTATATGTGCTTCTTCTAAGGAATATATTTAGATAGTTTTCTCCCATATCTTTTAATTCAAGATAATTTCCTCTTACCAATACTGAAAGAACTAAAACTAAAATAATTAGAACAGCAATAATAATTTTTCTTCTAATTCTGTAATTTCTTTTATTCTTTTCTTCTAAAGAAAGTTTTGCTAATTCTTCTTTTTTAGCTTCTTTTTTTAGCATTTTTTCTTGTTTTTTATTTTCTTTTTTCTCGCTCATTAAAAATCAACCCTTTCTAATCAACAATAGCATTTGCAAAGTCATGTGCATTAAACTCTTGCAAATCTTCTATTCCTTCACCAACGCCTATATATTTAATTGGTATCTTAAATTCTTTGGCTAATCTAATTACAATTCCACCTTTAGATGTTCCATCTAATTTAGTAACAACAATTCCTGTAATAGGTGTTACTTCATTAAATGACTTTAGTTGTGAAACCGCATTTTGTCCGGTTGTTCCATCTATAACTAGTAAAGTCTCTCTTGTTGCATCTGGTAATTCTCTATCTATTATTTTATTCATTTTCTCTAATTCATTCATTAGAGACACTTTATTTTGTAGCCTTCCAGCAGTGTCACAAATTACAACATCATAGTCTTCATTCTTAGCTTTTTTCAAACTTTCAAATATAACTGATGCTGGATCTTGATTTAATTCTCCTTTAACTATTGGTGAATCAACTCTTTTTGCCCATTCTTCTAATTGTTCTACAGCTCCTGCTCTAAAAGTATCTCCTGCAACAAGTAAAACTTTTTTCCCTTGATTTTTTAAGCCATGTGCAATTTTTCCAATAGAAGTTGTCTTTCCTGCTCCATTTACTCCAACCATTAGTATAATTGAGGGTTTAGTGTCTAATTTTAATTCTGTGTCTAATTCTTCAAAGCTTTCTTCTATCTTTTCTTTTAATTTCGATTTTACTTCGTCTACTTCAGTTAGTTTATTTTCTTTTACATCTGCTCGTAGATCTTGCATTATTTCTTCTGTTGTATCAAATCCTATATCACTAAGTATAAGTTTTTCTTCTAATTCTTCCATTAGATTTTCATCTAATTTCTTTGATGAAAATGAAAATTTACTTTTACTTAGTCCTTGTCTTAATTTATCAAAAAATCCCATAATTCTCCTCTTACACTTTCACGCCATAATGATATCACATTTTTGGTATGATGTGAAACATTTTTAACAAATTTTATAAAGAAAAAAGATTCCTAAAAGGAACCTTTGCATAATACATAATTATAATAATATGTTTAATTATTATTTAAAATTTAATACTTAATGTTTAATTTTTTAAATATGGAGCTACTAGTGAGGATCGAACTCGCGACCTACAGTTTACGAAACTGTTGCTCTACCAACTGAGCTATAGTAGCATAAAAAGGTCTTAAACACGACCTAAATAATCTTCTACAGTAACAAATTTATACCCATTATCTCTATAATATTCAATAACCTTAGGTAAAGTATCTGCTGTTATTTGTTTTGTGTCTGCATCATGCATTAGCAAAACCACACTAGTCTTATTTCCTGTATATGTATATACATTATTCATTATAGCTTCATAAGTATCAGCACCTTCAGCATCTTTAGTTAAGCAATTCCAATCTAAACTTGCAATCCCCTTACTTCTTAATTCACTACTAATCTCTTTTTTTATATTATGGTAAGGTCCTCCTACTGTTCCTCCAGGCATTCTTACAACTAAAGTTCTAAAGCCATCCACTCCTAGACATTCTTGTAGACTAGTTTGTGTTCTATTAAACTCATCAAAAAAAGACTCTTTACTTGCATAAACAGTTTTATATGAATGACTATATGTATGACTCTCAATTGAATGTCCTTCATTATATTCTCTTCTAATTAAATCAGGATTTCTTACTACTTGTTTTCCTAATACAAAAAAGGTTGCTTTAACATCATATGCTTTTAGAATATCTAAAACTTGCGGTGTAATATTACTAGTTGGACCATCATCAAAAGTTAAAAATACTATTTTCTCATCTTTATGTGAATATATATGTTGCATTTTATCAAAATCTTCATTTGTCAAATCAACATATCTCTTCTTTTGAGCAGCCTCTAATTCTTTTTGTAATTTTATTCTTTGCTCTTCTAAATAGTTTTCTTGAATGGTCCACAAATAGTCGCAGTCTTGTTCGACTGCAACTACAGAATGTTGTTTTGCAATTATTTGATTAAAAACAAAAGTAGTGAATAAGAGAAAAAAGATAAGTAGCGCTGGAACAAGTTTTTCTAACACTGATAACTTTTCTCTCTCTTCATTCAAAAAATACATATATTTTCTTGCCATAATAATCCTTATTAATTAGTTATTAATTAGTTATTCATTAGTTATTCATTAGGTGCATCAAAAGGGCTTCTTGGCTCTAATGTGGGTTCGTGCATTTGCTGAGAATATTCTTCATCACATTCCTGTCTCGTTTGTTGCATAGCATCTTGCATTGGTATGCCACGAGCTAATTTTTCATGATACATTTTTTCAACTTCATCTAATTCTATACCATATTTATCTGCAATAGCACTAAGTTCTCTTCCTGTCACATCATTTTCAGTATGTAATTCAGATATTTTTTCAGGACCATTATTATAATACATATCTTCAGCATGTTCTGTTTGATCTTGAGCTTTCTCAAATAGAGAATTAACGATTGGTGTATCCATGTTTTGTTCATTTAGTGAACGTGACATTGCAGCTTCCCCTGTTAATCCTTTAACTCCTTGAGGAGCTCCTCCTATACCAACACCTACACCTTCAGTAGGGCTATGTACACTAGAGAATACTTGATTAATTCTAGTATCCCTAGCATATCCACCTGATAAATGTACTGATGAAACAGGTCCTTGAACTCTTAGGTTCTCCTTTTTAACATTTCCATTTCCATCTATCGAATATGCATTAGAACCTACTGCAACAATTTGTTTTGCACCTGGTGTATTTAATACATCATTTGTAGTTCTATATGTATCAAATTTAGTATTACCATCTACAACCATGGTTGCATTTTTTAAAATTCCCTCTGCAGCTTGAGCTTGTAAGTTCTGTTTTACATCATTTTTCTCCATATTTGGAGCTGTAAGTGATTCATCTACATCAACACCTGTATTTCTTTCCATGTCTTCTTTATTTTGGAAGCCCATTTCTTGAATGTCTTTTTCCATTTCTTCTTTTCTTAAAGTAAGTCCTGGTTTTGATTGATCTATCTCTGATAAATACATTTCTTGTTTTTCAAGTGTTGAAAGATCCATATCTGGATTATCCATATCAAGATATTTTCCACCAACCATATTTTGTGAAATATCATTTCTATGGTTTTCCATAACTAAACTTCCTTCTTCATCAAAATACATTTGGAAGTCTAATCCATCTCTTGTAGAAATAGATAATTGAGCTGTATCTGCTCTATCTTTGCCTGGCCTAGTAAGAGCTTTGGCTTCTTGAATTTGAAAGTCTCCTACCATAAATTCATTTTGATGAATAGTCATAGCTCTTGCAATGGCTCTATCAATCATATCTCTTTGTCTTTGATCTTCTCTAAGTTCGCCTTCTCGTATTTGAGCTGCAGTATCTGCTTTATCTGGTTGTTGTGGATTGATTTGATTTTGCATATTTTGCTGCCCACTTACTTGTAAAGCTCCTACTTGAGCTTGATACATTGTATTATCATTTAATCCAGGTAATGTATTTGGTTGTTGTGCAGGGCTAGGTTGTACATTATTAGGTATTCCATTATTATATTCTGGCATAATTTAATCCTTCTTTCTAATTAATCTCTATAGTCATGACCAAATTCAGGTTTTAACCTTAAGTAACCCATTTCTTGCCATCTGTTATATGCTAAATTCAATCTGAATAACAATTTTGGTTTTGGACCAGCACGGTTCTTATCAACAACGCATGAATAATATCTTACATTTGGATCTTTGAATTTTTCTAATTCAAAAACATTTTCATCTGTTTCATCCAATGAATATTGATATCTATGTAAGTCTTCTGAACGTATTTGTTTAAATAGGCAAAGTGTATCTAAAACTTCTTTTACTGTTCTAGATACTGCCATATCATTTACAGTTAAATTTATTGGATCAGTAGTAGTTTCAGTTAACTGTAATGTAGTTCCAATATATATATGGAAATTAACAGCTAAGTTTGAAAGAATAGTTGCAGTTTTCTTCAATTCTTCACCATTACCGATGTTTTCTATATCAGTTTTCATTGTATCGTAGAATATATATTGAACTTTTTCTTTATAGTAGTAGTTCATTATAACTTTTCTTAATTCATCATTTGTATGGTCAGTAATGTTAATAAAGTGAATTGAGTTATATAAACTAGCGTTATACCAATCTGTTGCTATACACACACTTCTAAATGTTGAAGAATACTTTCTTAATCTTTCGGCGAAAGCATTATTGTCTTCATTAGGTAATTTCTTAATATAACCTTTTTCATCACATTCAACTTGTGATGGATCATCTGGTCTAAATTCTAGACCAAGAATCTCATTTTCTGAAACGAAAACATGTTGTCCATGTATGTTTTGCATAACTGGGTTATTAATAAGAGTTGTAATCAAGCAAAGTTTCATTTTATCTTCAGACATCTCGTTTGAAATAATTAAAACTTTCTTTTTATGTACTACTGCAAGGAAAGCAGCTAGATTGGTAGTAAATCTACTCTTACCACAGTTAGAAGGCATTGCAAATGATGATGTTTCACCTCTACGAATTCCCTTAAATACTTCTGACATAATTGGGAAAGGTAAAGAAATTCCTCCTGCTAAACTATTGTCTCCTTCAATTAAGAATTTAGTCAAATCTTCATTTAAGATTGCTCTTTTAAATTTTTCTGTAACTGTTATTTGCTCAACTGCACTTATAACATCCTCATCTGTCATTTGATCATAAAGTTCATAATTAAGAATGTCTGCAATTTGTTGTTGTGTCTTTTTTACTGGATATTTATAGAAACTCTTTCTGATTGTGAATAGTTTCTTTAACTCTTGATATGTTTTCTCCATATCAAATTCATTCTCTAAAAACTCATCTTGAATTGTTACTTTTAAATCATATAATTCAGATGATTCTTTAGCAAAGTTAAATCCATCTTTTGCTTCTCTAGGAGCATATTTTTCACCATCAGTAAAAAGTATCTTTTTATAAACATTTAGATAATTTTCATCTACGAAATAAGCATCTTCAAATTTAAAATAATAAACGGCAATTGCTTTTATTTCATTAAGAATTAATCCTAAATATCTTCTCTCCAACGTTGTATCTGCTAATGCTGGTGGAAATGTTGCAGAATCAGCAGTCATATCTATTTTAGTATCTTTACGTGGAGGTCTTGGGTCATTATATTCTGCTTTATCCGCTTGAATAACTCCATTTTTATCTTGAAGTGCAGTTGTATCCTCTTTTTCAACAATTGGTTTAGGCACTTCTACTGCTTCTGGTTGTTTAACTTCTTCACCTTTTATTTTCTTTTCCGCAGCCTCAATACCCTTTTCTAAATCATCGTCAAGATCAACACTTTGTTTAATCTTTTCTTTTTCATGCTCTGCTAATTCTTCTCTTTTGTGTTCAGGATTTATCTTTCCTAAACCAGAGTCAATTAGTTCCTCAAGATTTGGAGTATAATTATCATTTGAATTAGGATTATTTAGATTTTCTTGATTTTCATCCATGCCTTTTTCTTCTTTCGTTTTATTATTTTTTTACACAATAAGTCTATAATTATTTTGCTTTTTTGTCAATAATTCTGCCTGCTAAAAACACCTTAAATTTGGTTCAAAAAAAGTATTAAAAAAGTATTTTTTTATTGTTTGAAAATTTTCTTTATGATATAATTCAAATGAATTTTTTACATAAGGAGAAACTTATGAGTAATCAAAATCCATTACAAGGTATTAAACAAGCCTTTGAGACTCAAATGGCTCTTAAGAATGATTCTGAAAGAAAATATCATGAATTAGCATCAAAATTTGCAGTTGATATTGTTGAAATGTTTAGAGAACTTTATCCTGGTGTAGGTATTGAAAAAACTGTTCTACGTGAAAAATCAGGAAAGTCTTTAAGAGATAAAATTAGTTCTCTTCAAATTGAACGTTTTTCTAAATTAGCTGTTGCAGTTGCAGATATTCCAGATATAGTTAGAGAAGCAGAAATCAATAAATATGGAAGTCCTCAACCTCTTAATTTCAAAGATCTATATCCTCTATTTGCAAGCAGAATGGATGAAAACATTACTCCTGCCGATGATTCAGAAGAGAGTATTGAAGCTGCTGACACTCTTGGCAGTCATTATAAATATTGCATACAACAAGTTTTATGCAATTCTATTCAAACTCCTGCAGATGCTGATAAATTATTTGAAGAAGTAGCTGATATTTTTACTGAATCAAGAATCAGTAAAAACACAAAAACGGCATTAGCTAGAATAATGTATGCAAAAATTAAATTAGGAATACTTCCTGATTATTATAAAAAACAAAACTTAGAAAAATTATCTCGTCTATATGGTGAGCAAGCTAGAGATGAAGCAATAAAACATGCTACCTCTGATACATTGAGAGATGCTGAATGTTTGGATTACTTAAATTTAAGTGAGATACTTCCTATTGAACAAGATCAATATGATTTAAGTGAATCTTTATATGATAATGCTCATACATCTAAATTAGACAGATTAATAGATGAACAAGAATTTTTACATGCTAAAGACTTACAAGGAATGCATATAATCCTTACTTCTGTTCCAAGAAATTTCAAAACCAAAAACAGACAATTACAACAATTGATATCAGATAAAAATCACGAGCAAGATGCAATTGAAATATTCAATAAATCATTTAGTGATTTATCTACTCTTGAAAAAATATACATTGGTTACTTAAATAGTGAACAAAGTGGACAAAAAGATAAACCAAATTCAGAAAAAGTACTTGATACTTCTCCAAAAACAATGGCGATGCTTAGAACTATGATAGAAACATTCCATGCTGAACGTAAAATATCAGATTATTTATATACCCTTTCTCTTAATGAGTTAGAAAAAGGATTAAAATTTGAACGTGGCGATATTAAAGAATTCCCTTCATATATCAAACTTGATCAAGCATGTATGTCTGAAATATCTAGAGAATTTTCTGAACATTTGGAAAAACGTTCTAGTCAATGGTTACAAGAACATGGTGGTTCACTACTAGTAAGAGATTCTTTCAAACATAAAAATAAGCCAAATGGTTATGTAGCAGAACATATGAAAATTGAAATGGAAGGAAATCCTTTCCATACATTAGAAATACAATTAAAATCAAAATATGTTGATGCTAAATGTAAACCAGGACAATCTGCATCTCATGCAGCTAGAATTGGAAAGCAACGTATTACACCAACATTGTTAGATGATCCATATTTCTCTACTGCATTGTTAAATCCACAAATGCGAGCAAAATATATGGAGTTATTCCCTAAAGATTCTAACGTCTTAAATAATTTTATGACTGAATTAGATTATTTATTACCTAGATATACAGTTATAGAAGAAGATCCTGCTACACACAAAATGGTTGCACAAGATTTAACTACGGTAGAAAATGCTACATTATTCTATGATGATTTAATTGTTCATGATCATACAAATGCTCAAAGAATTTTACAATTAATTGAAGCTGCTGAAGGTTATGGAATTTCAATTCCTACTTCACCTAAATCAAAAAATCCACCTGCTCAATCACGTCCTCTATTGGATGTAAAACAAGCAAGTGATTCAAACAGTGACCCAGATGATCCTGAATTATAATTATTATAGTATTAATTAGAAGATATATTTATAATATAAATATAAATAAAAAATAAAGCCTTTTGGCTTTATTTTTTATTTTTTTATTTTATATTTTTATTTTATATTTTTTATTTATTATTTTTACTATTTATTTTTAATTCTTTATTTATTATTTATTATTTTTATTATCATTGTTTATTTTTAATTCTTTTAATAATCTCTCTATAAATTGATTCAGTATCTAAACCATATATTTTTTCTATTTCTTCTACACTTCCCTGTTTAACAAATTTATCCTTATAACCAAAGCCCATTACTTTAGTATCTTTTAAATCATGATCATTAATTGTTTGAACAATTGTGCTATATAATCCACCATTTAAAGTGCCATCTTCAATACTAAAAATAAATTGTTTGTTGAACTCTTCTTTGTCATTATAGTCTATTACTATATCTTCATCAAATGGTTTTAAGAATCTTGCATTAATAACTGTTGATTCAATTCCATTTCTTTTAAATAACATTTGAGCAACCTCAAAAGCTCTAGTAACCATCTTCCCGATTCCAATTATTTTAATCACATAATCTTCATTTATCTTTTGACTCTGAATTTCTAATTGTTCACCTTTATAGTCATCATCAATATCACCTGGAAGATAAATGTTTGTTACGTCATCTTTTTTATACATGTTATTATCAAAAATTTCTGCTTTTCCAAGCTCTATTGATTTGCAATTACCAAAGACAACTTTAGACTCTGATCCTCTAGGATATCTTATAGCAACTGGAGTTTTCATTTCATCAATAGCAAAATCCAACATTTTTTCAAGTTCTTTAAAATCTTTTGGAGCCATAATAGTCATATTGGGAATAGTGTTTAAAAAAGCTAAATCCAATAATCCTTGATGTGTTTCTCCATCAGCTCCAACTATTCCACTTCTATCAACTCCTATAACAACATGTAGATTTTGCATACAAACATCATGAACCAATTGATCATAAGCTCTTTGTAAGAAAGATGAATATAATGCAACTACTGGAACACATCCATTTATTGCAAGTCCTGCTGCAAGTGTCACAGCATGTTGTTCAGCTATTTCAACATCAAAGAATCTATCAGGATATTTTAAAGCAAAATCATGAAGACCTGTTCCATCTTTCATAGCTGCTGTTATAGCTACTATTTTTGGATTTGTTTTAGCTTTTTTAACTAGCTTATCCCCAAAAACTTTAGAATAATCTGCAGATTTTGGTTTTAATGATTCCCCAGTTTCTATATTGAATGGACCTGTAGAATGAAATTTATCAGGATTTTCTTCTGCTGGCTTATATCCTTTTCCTTTTATTGTTTTACAATGAATAAAAACTGGACCATCAAAATCTTTAGCGTTTTTAAGTAGTGCTTCCACTTTTTCCAAATCATTACCATCTATTGGTCCTAAATATGTAAATCCAATATCTTCAAACATATAATTTGGTAAAAAGAAAGATTTAATTGCATACTTTACTCTGTGAACTATCTTAAGCACCCAATTACCAAACTTTGGTATTTTAGACATTGTTTCTTTAAAGATTTTACTAGAATTTCTATAAAACTTTCTAGTTCTCATTTGAGTTAAAGTTCTAGCAAGACCACCACTATTTTTGCTTATACTCATTTCATTATCATTTAGAATAACTATTAAGTTTGTATCAGAAGCCCCAGCATCATTAATAGCTTCAATCGCCATACCTCCTGTTAAGGCTCCATCTCCTATAACGGCAATTACATGATAATTGTTATCATTTATAAGTTTTATCTTATCTTTAACAGGCATATTTTTCTTTTTAATGTTTTCTAAGTTAATATCTCTTGCTCTTGCCATTCCAAGTGCAGCAGATACTGATGTACTACTATGCCCTGTATCAAAATTATCATATTCTGATTCATCTATTTTAGGAAATCCAGAAATACCATTTAATTGCCTTAAAGTAGAAAACTTATCTTTTCTTCCAGTAATTATTTTGTGAGCATAAGTTTGATGACCTACATCCCATATAACCTTATCTTGAGGAGTATTAAATACATCATGAATAGCAACAGTTAATTCAACATCTCCTAAACTAGAAGCCAAATGTCCTCCAGTTTTAGATACATTTTTAATGATAAAATCTCTTAGTTCATCACATAGTTGTTTCTTTTCATCAATATTTAGTTTTCTTATATCATTTGGATAATTTACCTTATCCAAAATTGAATACTCAATCTTGTGTTTTCTCATAAAACTTCCTTTACATAGAAAATGGCACTTATTCAAAGTGCCTTTATCTTTAGTAAAAATCATGTAGAGTATAGTTTATCATATTTTACGAGGCTTGTCCAATTAGCTTCTAAGTTTTATATTCTCTTTTCCAACTATTTCTGATATCTCTGACAAAATATCTTTTGTTGCGAAAATTGCACCTGAAGGAACAATTTCTCCCTCTGATGATACTTTAACTTCAACTTTTAGATTATTTTTATCACCTCTAAAAAACAATAATGCTCCTCTCAATTTTGTCTTTTGCTTTTCATCTAAATTAGTAATATCAATTTCTAAAACTTTTGGTTTAGATGGAACACTTTCAATATTAAGTTCCTTTATTTCTGAAGCAATAATCGTTGCATCTTGATCTTCTCTTATTGAAATTCTTCCATTTACTTGAACAATATTTTCTTCAATTAAGAATGAAGAATACTTATTATATACACTTTCAAATACAATAAATTCACAAGATCCATATAAATCTTCCAATGTTACAAAACACATAATTGTATTTTTCTTAGTAAATTTTTTCTTTACTCCAGTTATAATTCCTGCTAAAGTTACACTACTATTATCTTTAATTTCTGTAGCTTCATTTGCTTGCAATTCCTCATTTGCTTCTTGAAGCATCATAGAATTAATGTTAGTTATATTTGAAATTACATCTCTATACTTTTCTAAAGGATGTCCAGAAATATAAATACCAAGCATTTCTTTTTCCATTGATAATAATTCTTTTTCAGTAAAGTCTTTTACCTCAATATAATTATATTTAATGTCTTGAGCTTCTTCTTGAATGATATCAAACATAGAAACTTGGTTTTTCAAGCCTTTATTATTTGAATTATTAATTAAGTCAATTATTTCTTCAAATGAAGCAAGTAAACATGCTCTTGTTTTCCCTAAATTGTCAAATGCTCCTCCTCTAATTAAGGATTCAACACATTTTTTATTTACTGCTTCTCCACTAATTCTTTCTGCAAAATCTCCAAAGTCTTTAAATTCTCCATTTTTGTTTCTCTCTTCAGTAATAAAATCCACTGCTGCAATTCCAACATTTTTTATACTTCCTAATCCAAAACGAATTGCATTTCCTTCAACTGTAAATTTTGTTTCTGATTTATTTATATCTGGTTGTAAAATATCAATGTTTAATCTTCTACATTCATTAATATATATAGGAACTTTGTCTAAATTTCCTAAGAATGAATTTAGCATTGCTGCCATAAATTCAGCAGGATAATAAGTCTTTAAATAAGCAGTTTGATAAGCTACAACTGCATAACATGCTGCATGTGATTTATTAAATGCATATTTTGCAAATTCAGCCATTTCATCAAATATTTTATTAGCACTTACTTCATCTATACCATTTCTTACACATCCTTGTATGATTACATTTCCATTTTCATCATCTTTTCCATGTATAAAGTTTTCTCTTTCTTTCGCCATTACATCAAGCTTTTTCTTTCCCATAGCACGACGAACTAAATCTGCTTGTCCTAATGAATATCCCGCTAAACTTCTTACTATTTGCATAACTTGTTCTTGATATACCATACATCCATAAGTAACTGAAAGAATTGGTTTTAGACTTTCATGAGTATATATTGCATGATCAGGATTTTTCTTATTTGCAATATATCTAGGAATTTGATCCATTGGTCCTGGTCTATATAATGAAACTCCCGCGATTATATCCTCTAAGCAATCTGGCTTTAATTCTTTCATAAAGTTTGTCATACCTTGTGATTCAAATTGGAATATTCCAATAGAGTTACCATCTTGCCATTGTTCAAATACTTTAGGATCACTCATTTCTTTGTCAAATTCTACATCAATTCCTCTATTCTTTTTAACTAATTCTTTACAATCTCTAATAACTGTCAATGTACGAAGTCCTAAAAAATCCATTTTTAGAAGTCCTAGTTCTTCTAATGTAGTCATAATATATTGAGTAGATATAACTCCATCTCTTGCATATAGTGGAACATAGTTTACAACTGGTTCCCTGGCTATAATAATTCCACAAGCATGTGTTGATGTTTGTCTAGGAAGTCCTTCTAATTTCATTGCTAAATCTAACAAATTCTTTACCTTTGGATCATTTTCATATAAATCACTTAATTCTTTGCTTTTTTCTAAAGCCGAACTAATGGTTATATGAATTTCGTTAGGTATCATCTTTGCTAATTTATCAGTATCACTATATGGAAAGTCTAATACTCTTCCCACATCACGAATTACCATTCTTGCAGACATTGTTCCGAAAGTAATAATCTGTGAAACATGGTCTCTACCATATTTATGTGACACATAATCAATTACTTCTTGTCTTTTTTCATAATCAAAATCTATATCAAAATCTGGCATAGAGATTCTTTCTGGATTTAAAAATCTCTCAAAAATCAATTCATATTTAATAGGATCAATATCTGTGATTTCTATCGCATATGCAACAATAGAGCCTGCTCCAGAGCCTCTTCCAGGTCCTACTGGAATATCATGATTTTTAGCCCAATTAACGTAGTCCCATACAATTAAGAAGTAATCTACATATCCCATGTTTTTTATTACTCCTAATTCATACTCCATACGTTCTAATATTTCTTTTGAAGGATTTTCACCATATCTCTTATGTATTCCATTAAGAGTCAAATGTTTTAAATAATCGAAATGGGTTTCGAATTCTTCTGGAACATCGTAATTAGGAAGTATTGTATGTCCAAATTCAAAATCTAGGTTGCATTTCTCTGCTACTTTAACTGTATTTTCAACAGCTTCTGGAATATCTTTAAAGAAGTCTATCATTTCTTCTGGAGATTTAACATATAATTCATCAGAGCCAAATTTCATCCTATCTTCATCTGACATTCTTTTTCCAGTTTGAATACATAGTAGAATTTCATGTGAATATGCATCTTCTTTTTTTAGATAATGAGAATCGTTAGTAGCTAATAGAGGAATATCCAATTCTTTAGCTAATTTAATTATTCTTTGATTTGCAACTAATTGTTCTTTTATTCCATTATTTTGTATTTCTAAATAATAATCTTCACCAAATAATTTTTTAAACCATAACGCACTTTCTTTTGCTTTATCATATTCATCTCTCATTAATTTAGAAGCTATTTCTCCTGCTAAGCAAGCAGATGAACATATTAATCCTTCATGATACTTCTCTAAAGCTTCTTTATCAATTCTAGGTTTATAATAATAACCATCTGTAAAACCAAGTGAAACTAACTTAGTTAAGTTTTGATATCCTGTCATATCTTTACATAGTAAAATTAAGTGATTATATTCTCTATCAAGATTTGGATCTTTATCATGCATAGTTCTTGGTGCCACATAAACTTCACATCCTATAATTGGTTTTACACCTTCATTTTTACATGCTTTATAAAAATCCATTACGCCAAACATAACTCCATGGTCAGTTAAAGCCATGGCATCCATTCCAAGTTCTTTTGCACGTATTGGTAATTCTTTTATTCTATTAGCCCCATCTAGTAAACTAAATTCACTATGTAAATGAAGATGTACAAATTTAGAATTAAGCATAATTCTCCTTAAAAATCTTTAAATTCTTTTTTCTTATTATATCACAAATTTTTCCTTTTAAAATATAAAAAAGAAGATAGCATTTATACTATCTTCTTTTGCTCTTACATCCAGCGACTTATATCAGAATTTTTCTTTGCTCGTCTTTGTCCATATCCTACTTTTATCATGAATATTGAAACAATTATTATTGAGAATGCTCCAATTAATGCAAAGTATAAGTTTGAGTTATTTTTATTAAATCCTGTTGGTGGTAATATTCTTACATTTTGCGAACTGTCAGCATCAACTTCTACTGGTGTTACTACATCTACTGGGCTATATGTACTATACTTGTCGTTTAATTTATCTTTGCTTTCCTCTGAAGGTACATCAATTCCAGAATGTTGATTTGCCATTGGTTGATTTCCTACTGTTGAGTATGTTGTTCTTCTTCCTACACTATTTGAAATTCTTACTGCTTCAACTAAGTTAGGAAATACTAAGTCTTCACTTTCTGACATTACAACACTTAATACCACTGGTGTTTCTATCTTATAGTATTCTACTTTATCAGTATCATATGCTTTTGGCAATAGTCCAAATGTATATGCTTCTCCTCCGTTATGTTGAATACTACAATAATTATCATTATTATATTTCTTTGTCGATAATCTATCTGTAGTAATAATAGTATCATAAGTTATTACTCTATCAAAGAATTCTCTGTTAACTAAATCCGCATTTAAGTTTGATGCATTAGGTGATCCCCATAAATAATTATTTGATAAAGTACCAGGGGTTGTTCCTCCAACCGGTGTTTGTTCTCTTTGAGCATCAATTTCTTGTACGCCAAATGGATAAATATAATTTGAATAATATTCCTTTGAATCTCTAATCTGACCTGCTGTTCCACCCTCTGGAATTATTGCTTTTACATTCCATTTAGACTTTTCATATCCACTATTAAGCATAGTATCATTAACATTTTTAACCCTTAACTCATCCATACTGTTGGATATATTAGCTTCAAAATTAATACTATTTGGTACATAGTCTAAAACTTCATCAACATTAGTTCTTGAGACATTTCTAATATTAGAAGGTTCATCTTCTTCCCCTTTATAGTAGAATTTCTTATCAAGATAATCAACTTCTCCTATATTCTCAATAGTATAAATATACTTGACTTGCAATGTTGCATTTTCTATTAATTCATCATCCATATATGCTTGTATTAATTCTGGAGATGTTAACGAATTCGTAGTAACATTTACCGATTGAAGTCGTTTACTGTTAATCTTATATGTGTGTGCTTTATGTATTGCAAAATACAAATTATTTACACTTTTACTTGTATCAAATAATGTCTCTCCACTAGATAATGAAATTTTAATATTTGATGCATTTTTATTTAATCTAATTTGAGCTTCAGGTCTTTGAACTAATCCTAAGTTCAAATCTCTAATATGGTAATGCTTAGTTCTGTCCCCTTTTATATATGCATCACTAGGTCCAGTAGGTGCACTATTTATTTGGTCTTGAGTAACATACTCTTTATCAGAATGATACTTTCCTGCCCAATCCTCTTCTGTATATTCAACCTCAAAATTGATAATTCCTGTTTGCGCTACCATTCTAGTATATTTCATTAATTCCTTAAGCATTTCTACTTGTCTATTGGCATCCAATCTAGAATCATTATCCGAAACTTTAGTAGGTCTAGAATTACTTGAAGTATATGTACCAATTTGTTCAAATGAGTTCATTATCTCATTCCTATAATTTCTTAAAGTAATTGGATTTTCTCCTACTAAATCTCCATTTCCTAAAGCATCTGGTTCAAATCTAGGAATAAATGTTTCTGGGTCATATGTTGAACTATGACTGATTTTATAGGTTTCTAATTGCGCATTATAATGGTCTTGTTTTAAGTTTCCTGTTAATGAGCTTATATATCCTTTAGCATAATTATCACTATTTTGTCTAAATGCATAAATGTCTTTTGCATCTGATACATCATTTGCAGAGTCTCCTGTTTTTATATCATAGTAATATAATTTAGCCAATAAATCACTGTCCTTAACTTGGGTCATACTTATTCCATCATTGTTAGTAAAGTTTTGTCTCTCGAAATCATTATAACCATTGATTCCTTCATAAGAAGTAGATTGGTCTAAATTTAATTGATATATAGTTGATTTAAAATCATTTCCATTATATGATTTAACATTTAGTCCTTCGTTTCCTACATATCCATCAGAACCATCATTTAAGAACATATAGTTATCATCTTTTGGATTTTCATAATTGATATCTCCTGTGACATTTCCCAATGGAATTGTGCTCTTAGTAGCTAATAAATTGTTAACTTCATTAGTTGAATCATTTGTTAATACAGTCTGAGTTGTATCTCCATATATAAATCTAACAACAAAGTTGCCTGGAGGTACATTTACAAACTTATACTCTCCTTCTCCAATGTTAGTATAACTACCTCCATTTTCATCTTGTCTTGATGAAACTTTTAAGTAACCACTCTCTACATCCATCATAATTTGAGATGATCCTGAGCCACTATAATATCTATTATGATTTTCATAGCTTGCTTGATATGAATGTGGTATGTTTATTTGTGATACTGGTTGTACTCTTTGGTCTGAACCACTTCCATCCATAGGGAATGTTATGCTACCCCATATTTTTTCTTTAATATACGAATCGTTTGTTCCTGAAGTCAGTCCGTTTTGATCAACTTGCCTTACAAATTCAACAAGTTCTACCGTGACTCCTGCAATTTTTTTATCTTTATCGCCAGTGCCCTTTTTATCTTGATCACTAGTATTAAATTTACCATTTCCTATAACAGCATTGTTATTTGTATGATTTCTTACATCCTCAAATGTATAACCACTAATGCAAGGTATAAAACCTTTTGGTGGAATATATATAATTAAATTTGGAGCATTTGCTGTATCTATCTCAACTCTATTTTGAGTATGATCATCAACATCATCTTTTAAAGAACCTGCTTTATTTCCAGCTCCATAAAAATCTACTGGACAAAGGTTACCAATATTTGATTGTCTGGTTATTAATCCTCTATGGAATATGTCATTATTTGATGTAGAATAGCCATCTATTTCTACAACATTTTTATCTCCAACTAATAAAGCCCCTGACTCTAAGTTTTGATTTATATTAAGTCTTCCATATTTATCTTTTGTCTGTTCAAAAGTAATAGTCAAAGTTTTCGATTTTTGTGGGCCCAATGAACCTACACTTATGAACACTTCATTATACATATTTGGAATTCCACCTGCACTTAAGCTATTTTTATCAGCAGCATATGGGTGTGATCCACCTTGATTATCATTTACTGTAACTTCAGCTGTATAATATTCTGGATTATCAACTATTGATCTTACCCTATATTGATCATTTGGATCCCATTTTAGATAGAAAGCATCAAAATGATCTACTATATAGCCTACATCCATATTTACTGATTCACTAGTATTTTTTATAACTATCTTATATGTAATAAACATGCTTAAGTCTCTAGGATTAACTTCTCCACCTGAGTTATCTACTATCTTACCATCATATAGATACATAGATTCAGTAATAATTCTTGAGTAGTTTTTCTTATAATTTTGAAATTCATTTGAGACTCTATTACTTACTTTTGCAAAATCTTCAACATTGTTCTCATTTAATCCTAAATCACCATATTCATAAACTTCTTTTTGTCCATTAATAAGTAAAGTAACAGCTTCTAGATCCATTGCTATAGCTAAATTTGCTTCTTCTCTTCTTTGATAACTATAATCAATGTTTCTGGCTTGATCTCTATTTCTAATTGTTAAAGCATCTCCACTATTCTTTTTATTATATAATGCATTAATCGCTCTTGGGCTTGTTCCTACCTTAACAGGAAATGGATCATCACAAACAGTATGGCTATAATTATTATGCGAATCTGAATTTCCATCTTTTTTATTGTTTTCATCTTCATTATTTCCTGATCCAACATCTTCTAAGAAGAATTTTACTGGCTTTTCATCTGGAAACTTTAATTTAGTCTTAGCAACTACCAAAGAATCATTTATAAAATTACGTACATGCTCTGCCTCATTATATGTATCTAATGAGTTATCATGATTATCATTTCCCTCTGTTAGACTAGTATTTGCATTACCTAATCTTCCTGGTAATTCACCTAGTAGACTATCATAGGTTATATCTCCTGTTTTTTCTATGTCATCATAAGAGTTGTACATACCTACTATACTGCTTTGATCAAACACTTTTCTTTTTTCTACAGCTAGTTTCTTGAATTCATGATATGCGTCAACAAATCTCATAGCATTTGTATTATTATCAAGGCCTCCGTTTGGTTCAAGTTCTGCACTATGTGAATAAAACTCTGCTCCATTTCCTCTTAGTTTTGTAAACCAACCATATGCTTTGTTAGTTCCATGATTTCCAGAATAATTATTGTTTGATGCATCTATATTTTCAAAGTTATCATTTACTTCTTCTCTGCCTTGCAATACTTTTCTTGGATCATCTGCATATGCTTGTTCATTATATATATCAATTTCATATGCAGAAATTCTTTTTTGTATATCATCAGCAATTTCAGTTGTTTCTCCATCAGATGTTGGATTTCCTAATTCCGCTATATATTCTAATCCATCATATCTAAATTGAACTGTGTAAGTATGTAATGGATTTAATCTTTGGAATCCATAGTTACCATTTTCATCTGTAACTGTAACTTGCACAACTTTAGGCTCTTGGACACCGCCATTCCATGCTGCAACATCAGAATTATAAGTAGCTAGATCTTTTTCATATTGTGATAATGCCTTATTATATGCAGCCCATGCTTTGGCATTGTCGCTACCCTCTCCAGTTGCCGCTTGATAATTATTGTATGCTTCAAGTGCTTTGTCGTACTCTTTTTTCGCTTCTTCCCACTTAGCATATTCTTTTTCCCATTCATCGTGTGCTTTTTGGAAATCTTCTTCACTCATAGATTCCCATTCTGTACCTTCTCCGTTATTTACAAACTTTGGCATATATTTCGACTCAATAATACCTGCATCATGAGGATTATTTGGATTCATTTCTCCTAAAGATCCCTGGCCTACTCCATTGTTTTTCCAATATACATCATTAATAGAATCCCATTCTAGCCATTGTGATGACCAACTTTTTCCAGAATTTAATACATATACTTCAAATTTTCCAGTATCAGGATTTGTCCTATATTCACTAAATGTTACATAGTGTGATTGCGAATTATTAATTCCAGGATTGCTTCCAAAGTAAGAAACTTGGAAAGCAGAATATTTTTTATCAGGTTGATATTGAGTTTGTCCATTAACATTTTCTGGTAAATGCTCTCTTAGATAGCTTTCATTTAAATACCATCCTCCACCATAATCATTATCAAAAAATGCATCAACATCATTTGGATCTACAGTGCATTTAGTATTTTCATGTTTCGATATATAGTCTCGCATATACTCAACGCATTGATAACGTGAAGGATAAGGACCTGAATCATCAGCTCCATAATATCCTCTGTCAACCATCCACTGTACAGCTTCATTTGGATCAACATCATATCCCATAACTTGCAGTTCATTTACTGCAGCAAAAATAGCACATTGATGTCCACTTTGAGGTGGTGATTCTTTAGGAGGAGTATATTGTGATTCTCTAGTAGGTTCAGGTGGTGGGTCTCCTGGGTTAACTGGTGGTGGCACCTCTGGTATTTCATCTGGTGGAATTGGTGGAGTAGGCGGAGTTGGTTCTGCTAACTGTACACCTAAATCTATTAAAGTAACTTCTACTCCTGAACCTTGCCAAACATCATCTTTTTGTACTCCAGCATTACTTGGTATTCCTTGTTGGTTTTCACTAACGTTTCCACCTAAATATTCATTAATTTCTTTTTTTGTTAATACATAATCAGATCCAACCCATGAAGATGATCTTTCAGCATGAATATTATAGATTACTTTTTGCATCTTTTCTTGTTTTTCTTCTACAAAAGGTAATGTATAAGGCCATGACTCTATTCCATATGGAACATATAGTGCAGGCCATGCATGTGCATAAAACCAATCATGCAATTCTTTTTCTCTTTTCTCTAATACTTTTTTTATTTCATCATTTATTTTACCTACTAGAGCTTCGACAGCATCATCTGCAGTTTCATATGTAAATTCTGATTCAGGAATTGTTACAGTATCAAGATCTTCATCACCTTTTATTATTTTTATAGCTTGTTGAGTATTTCCTCCTACATAATCTCTATAATATGTAGTTGAGGCTAAAAATAATTGAACTCCAGTATATTTGTATTTACAACTACATCCACAACTACACTTCACTTCTGGTTCATAACAATCACATGGATCGCAATCGCAACTAGAATCTTCACCATCATCACAATCACAATATTCGGCAGGTTCATAGCAATCGCAAGTTTTACATGCGTCGTTTCCACAGCAGCTATCATTCTCCCCTGGACAAGTTTCATTTTCATCACAACCACAATTGGTTGATGAAAACTTTTCCGGACTCCTTATCCAGTCAGCAGAAAACTCTTCTCCATTGTTTGTACTTGCTGCCATTTTTTCAGCATAATATTTAATAATATCTCCATTGCCGCTACCTCCTTCATCTGATCTGGCAGAGACAAACATTTTATAATTAGATTTTAGGCACTCCCAGTAAGCATCTAATGTATCAAATTCAGAAGCAAATGAAAAGTTATCATGAGCAGAGCTTATAGATCCCCCATGATAAATTGTAGTATCACATTCATCTAAAAATACTCCATCGCATCTGCCTTTTCTATCATAGCCCCAATAGTCAGCATATAATTGTTCTACATCATCCCAGCCTCCCCAAGAATCATCATACCATGTTACAGTAGCTTCTCCTCCTTGATTAGAATGTGCAACCATATCAACTAGTGCATCTATTCCTTCTTGAACATTAGCAGTCTTTCCTTTGTCATTACTATAGAAAAAAGCTTCAAGTAGAGAGCTTCCAGTGGGGCTATCTCCTAAATCCATATTTTCATAGCCCGCTTTTTTAACATATGAATTAACCGCATCATTTTCTGTATTGCAAAGCGAATAATGTATAGAATAAGAAACTTTAATTGACTTTTCTTTTATCCCACCCGCAGTCATCGCATCATTTAAATACTCTGCTTTTATTTCAGGTTGAATATATTTTAAATTATGATTTTTAGCTAAATCATCAGTTAGATAGTATTTAATATAGAATTCTTTTCCAAACTCAGGCATGCCATATTCCAACGCTACACCTTGTTCATCAGTAATTACAACTCTTTGTGCTGTTTTTGCAGATTCTTCTTGCTTTGCAATCGTGCCATCAGCATTTCTCTTTACTTCAACATCTTCTAATGTTCCATCGGTGTATTCCGCATGAATGATAAAACGCGTTTTTATAAAAGTGTTTGCAGAAGTCTGCGTAGCATTCTGCATTGTCATTTCTTTATATAAAAAGTCACCTAAAGTTTGATTACCAGTTCCAGCAGCTGTTATATTGTTATTTATAACATTTCCTCCTTCACTTGGAATCAAATCTAACTGAAATGGACCAACTAAATATGAAAGAGTAGCTTGGTCTACTTCAACATGTAATTTTTTACTTTCATCAACTTCATTTTCATTCTTTTTTGCTGGAGTAAGTTTTAAATCTAAGTATCCATCATTAGCTAAAACTTGATATGCCCATGTTGCAAATTGCTGTGCCCTTACAAGTCTTGATGGAACAGAATCTCCTTGATAATGATAAGACACATTTCCTATCGTATCAATTTGTGTAGCAGATCCTAAATTTCCTTCAACAACTCCTGCATCAATAACGCCTGGTGAATTTTGGAAATAATTTTGCCAAACTGCGGAATTCCAAACTAAATTTTGAATATCTCCATTTGAATATTTTTCATTTAAACCACTTTCCGCATAAGCTATTGCTTTATTTAGGTTTCCAAAAGTTGCTTCCTGTTCACACTCTATTCTTAGTTTATGTCCATTATGATTTGCTAAGGCTAATCTACCAGCATATGCAGCCCATGAAGGATATGCATGATCTCCTCCTGCTTCGTCTAGATCGGACATATATGATGAGTCTGCTGACTTTATTGTAGGCCATCCTAAATAACAACAATAACCTACCAACGGGCTATCGTAACCATATTGATCTTGAGTAACTGTATATGGGTTATCCCAATGTTCATATACTTCTTCAAAAGACCCCCATGTATAATCTCCTGTTTCACCTATTGAAAAGTGCTCAGAGTCTCCAAATTTTTTATTGGCTATAGAATTGCTGATAGTCGTTTTTTGACTAATGCCTAGTCTTTCAAAAGTATGCTCATATAATTCCTTTAAAGTATTCTCGTCAACAAATTTCGATAAAGCAAAAATTACTATTGGTACAAAAAATGTAATAATAATTAATGTTTTAATTAAGATAGAATGCTTTTTCATATGGTACTCCTTAAATATTTATATTAAATATTGTAAAAATATATTTGCTAAACTTAAAAAGATAAAAAAGCCTAAAACATCAGTAGCAGTTGTCAAAAATATAGATGATGACAACGCAGGGTCAATTTTCATTTTATCTAAAACTAATGGAATTATCGTTCCAAAAAATCCAGAAATAACGAGATTTGCTATCATTGCTAAGCAAACAATAATTCCTAAATAATTATTTTTGTAAATCATTGCAACTATTACACCAGTTATTATTCCTATTACTAAACCATTTATAATATCTATAAATAACTGCTTAAATATTACTTTTATGGAATCTTTAAGCCTAATTTTTCCCATTGCAATATTTCTAATAATAACGGAAACGGTTTGTGTCCCTGCATTTCCTCCCATTCCAGTTACTATACTCATTATAGATGAAAGAGCTACAACTTGTGCAATTGTACTTTCAAAATGTTTTACGGTAAGTGATGCTAAAAAGGCTGTAAGTAAATTAACTATTAACCAAGGAAGTCTTAACTTTATTTTCTTAGAGATTTTAGAATCAATCTCTTCAATTTCTGCCACACCACCCATTTTTAAGATATCTTCTGTATGCTCTTCAGTTACAACATCCATGATATCATCGATAGTAATAATTCCAAGAATTGATCGTTTACTATTTAAAACAGGTATAGCTTTCAAATCATATTTTGAAGCTAAATTCGCTACTTCCTCTTGATCTGTTTCAGGTTTTACATAAATATAATGTTTGTCACATAATTTTTGTAAAGTCATATCCTCAGAAGCTATTAATAAATCTCTTAAATTAACTGTTCCTATAAGCTCTTTTTCTTTATTAATTACAAATATTGTATCTATATATTCTGATTCTGTTGCTATAGTTTTAATTCTTCGCATAACATTATGAACAAGCATATCATCATATAAAGCGATATACTCTGTTGTCATTAAGCCACCTGCAGTATCATCTTCATATCCTAGAAGTTCTCTAATAACAGTTTTGTCTCCTTCTTGCATGCGGTTAATAAGATCTTTTGCTGTTCCAATATTGATATTGCCTAAAATGTCGACTATATCGTCTTTTGACATATACTTAAAAACGTTTAAGATTCTTTCATTATTTAAATATTTAATTATTCTATTTTGGTTTTTAAATTCCGCTTCCTCTAAAACTCTCGCCAAAGCTTTATCATCAAGCTTATAGCATAGAATTTTTATTTCATCATCATCAAAGTCAGATAATTCATTAGCTAAATCTATTGATGAAATATCATCTAGTTTTTCAATTAAGCGTAAATCAATTTTCTTTACACTACTCTCCATTTAATAAAATCTCCATATATATCATAACCATACAAAATAAAAAAAACAATATTTTTGAAAAATCTATAATTAAAAAATTATTTATTTATTAATTAAAATTTGCAAAAAAAGAATAACACTTTTTAGTGTTATTTTTTTTATTTATACTCAATTCATTTATTTTTTATTATTTTAATATTTTTCTTTTTTTACATATTTAATTAATTCGATATTATTATTTTTACTTCTTTTAACCATAGTTTCATATATTCTGTCTCGTAAATCTTTTTGCATTTCCTTTTTGTTTTTTAATTCTTTATTTGGATAAAAAGGTCCATCTATATACGTAACTACTCTATATTTATTAGTTCCTCTTTTTTGATAAGTATTTGTAAAACAAAATGAAGGCATATCATATTTAACAGGATACTTAAAAGATACATCTTTAAAGTTTCTAATTCTTGTATAAAATGGCCATATATGAGCCTCAGGATAAATTGAAATTGTATATCCTTTATTAATTCTTTTTTCTATAGCATTCATAAAGTTTTGAGTCGCCTTAATGCCATCCCCATTTTCAATTTTTTCTCCCCTTAAAAAAGAAGGTATTGGAATAGCACCAAGCATTTCTACCAGCCAACTAATGCCTTTCATTGAAACATTTTCACCATTAACAATTAAGTAGTTTCTTTTAGGATAAAAAATCTGGCTTGGGATAAAAGTATCAGCAAAATCTAATGTATGATTTCCATATAGAAACATTCCACCTTTATATTGTTTAATAAAAGCTTTTGCTTCTTTCTTTCCTACATATTTATGATGTAATTTAAATTTCATATATCCTAATTTTATTGGTACACTTAGGATATTTTGACATACAAATGAGCAAAGATTCCAAAGGCCGCTTCGCTCATATTTGAAGTTTTCATCAATGACCTTTGATTTAATCTTTGCTTCACTAAATTCATCATTTAATTCATCTGAATAATAAATAGTTTTTTGCATATTATTCTTTTGATTTTTCCTTTTTATTGTCTATAAACTCTTCCTTTGTATTATATCTCAAAGGAACATTATAGAAATCTTCATATACATTTTTCCATACTTCAGCATTTTCAAGTCTCATCTTTTCAGCTCTTTCTTTTACTGAAATATTTTGATCTGGATAAATAGGCTCCTTAAAATTAATAGTATATTCTTGAACAGGGAAACCATCTTTTCCTATTTTAGTAGAATCATTCATTGTAATAAAGATAGGAATTATTGGAACATTATTCTTAGCAGCAATCTTAAACGCTCCTGGTTTTAAAGGCTTTGGTTTTTTATAATTCCACCATAAACTTTGTTCTGGATAAATAAGAATATAATCACCTTTCTTCAAAATTGTTTCAACCGCCTTCATAAACTTAACCATTGTTTCCATATTTGAACTTAATGGTAAAGTATCACAATTTTTGAAAAGGAATCCATACATTCCTGGAGAATTAGTATAATTGCCTTCCCTTATTACTTTATATAACTTTTTAAACCATAATATATGATGATCTAAAAAAACTTTTTCAATAGCTAATGAATCAAATGGATTAAAATGATTACATGTAAGGATTGCTCCTCCTTTAATCTTTTTCAAATTTTCAATTCCATTAACATTTTTTATAATTAAAAGATCATGTTTTATTAATGATTTAATATATCTTTTTCCAATACTATTGGCTAATATTCTCTTAAATCTATTAAAGTAATGTTTATTAATATATTCAATATCTTCTGGCTCTAAAGGAATTGTTGGTGGATCATCTTCTGCATCAACATCAAATATTCCTTCTTCTTCCATCTTTTCAATTCTTTGTAAAATCTTTACCCTTTCTGGATCTTTGTTAACAGTTACAGGGTTATTTCTAGAAAGAAGTCTAGATCTTCTATCATCTCCAACACAAGATGATTCTTGTTCACATGTTTTAACTAATTGATTAAATACTTTTGAATCACTATATTTTTGGTCATCTGAATAAGTTTCTTTAATTTTCTTAATGTCTTCATAAAAATTAGTTTGTTCGGCATATTTCCAAAAATATTCTTCATATATTATTTTATCAGAGTGCCATGGTTTAAATGTATGATTATAATGAATAATGTTTAAATCTCTTTCACTTCTTTTTTCTAATGATGGAAGTGGCATTACATTCCAAGAATCATCTAATAATTTTACTCTACCTTTAGTTAGTCTATTTAAATAATCCTGGTCTTGAGCTACTGTATATTTTACTGTCGATAGTAAATATAAGAATTTTTCTTGAAATTTAAAATTTCTAAGTTCCTCCAAATTCATAAGTAGCATACCTGCATTAAAGTAGTTTTTATAAGAATCAACTCCAACTACTTTTTCAACATATTCCTGAAACTCAGGTGTAGCATAAACAGATTGATCTGGAACAGCTCCTATCAAGTTTTTTCCTAATCTTTTATTATATAGTATTGAAATATCTCCAATAACAACCATATCGCTATCTAGGTAAATAGCTTTATCATATTGTGGATAAAGCTCTGGAATAAATAGTCTAAAATATGTTGTACTAGTATAATAGTCTCTTGTATAAAGTTTCTCCTTAATAGTATTTACATATTCATTAAGATCTACAAACTCAATTTCAAAATCTTCACTTTCGAAAGTTTTAATTTTTTTCTTGTTTTCTTCTGATACATTTGTAGATAAAACTTTAATTACATAATGATAGTCTTTAGAACAATTATCTATAATTGAACTTAAAACAACTGCTAAAAATGGTGTGTAGTTATCGTCTACTGTAAAAAATATGGGTATAACAGTTTTGTTATTTTCCATAAAAGCTCCTTATATTTTGTATTTTTCTTTAATCTTTAAATATTCTTCTAAATCTTTGTCAAAAGCATGACAATGATAATACTTATGAATTTCTTCTATATTCCATTGTTTGTAATTAGTTGTATGAGGATAAGGCCAAAGCATTAATCTCTTACTAAAATGACAAATCACTGTCTTATCACAATTAAACTTTCTTTGTTCATTATATATTCTTGGAAGTATTTTCTTTTTAGTAGTATTCCAAAAAATTGCATCTTGATCAGCAAACATTAATTTCTTTTTTCTAAGGCTTGCTCTTCCTTTTTCAAAAAGCCCTGTTTCCCTTATCTTTTTCATGTTTAGTAATAGCATTCCAGCATTTATATAATCAGGTCTAATCAATTTACTTCCATATTTTTCTCGACAAGCGGCATATTCATAATCACTAATATCTATATTATATAATTCGCTAATATCTTTATTAGCCATCATATCTATATCCAAATATAATAATTTATCAGGTATTTCTTCTACTTTATCAGCTAAAAGCCTTAAAAGTGTGTATGGTGAACAATAAGCACTTTCATTTGGACATCCTTTAAATTCTTGATCATAAATTTCCGTTACATCTATTTTTATAACTTTATTCTTCTTGTTTTTTTCTGAAATGACTTTATTTAAAATGCTTATTTTTTTATCTGTAATTGGTGTATATTGTTCTTTAATTCTAGTGCAATCAGCTGTAAAAATATAGCAAATAACTGGTTCTTTGGTTTTGTTCGTAATAGAAATAAGATAAGTGAGTGCACCATCAAAAACTTTGTCATTTCCACACATTAGAAGGTTCATTTATTTACTCCTATAGGCATTTTATCACATTAAATATTTTAGCATAAATTTATATTTTTGAAAAGAGCAAATATGATATGACAATCAATTTTACAATTAACATAAATAATGTTATAATATATTTGCAACACTTCGTTGCTTTTACATGGGCAAAAGTATATGGAGGAATGAATTCATGGAAAAAAAGACAATCGATTACAGAACTGAATTCGAGCATTTCGTGGATACCTTGATACCCACAGATGCAACTACCCCCGCAGCCCCTAAAGCTGCTAAGCCGGCATCATCCATTGCCACTAAAGCTGTGGAAGTTGCCGAAGCCATGGTTTCTGAGCCTGAAAAGGCAGAAAAGAAGCCGGCTGTCGCCAAGAAACCCCAGACTGCTGAGCGGACTGAAGTACGCTCTGTAGCCCCACCCACCAAGAAGAAAGCTGCTACCGAAAAAGCTAATGTTCCCAAAAAGATCGTTAGCGATGCGCAGCAGAAGACTTCGGAGGTTGGCCATAGGGTCCGGACTTTTGCCAAGGAGAAAAAGAGTACTTTGAAATCCGGTTTGGAAAAAACGGAGGATCGATTAAACGCCTTCATAGACAAACTGGACGCCAAAATGAGAGGCAACTGAAATCATTTGACGATGACTATGATTATGAGTATGATTACGAAGAGAAATATGAAAGACGAGAAAGTGCCCGCGCATTCGTAATTTTCACTCTTTGCATGCTCATGTTCATCGCTTTGATATTTTCAGCGCTCACTTACATTTGGGTTTCAATCAGAGTATCTCTAGACTATGATCAGGTTCGTTCTAAGTCCTATAATGTTGTTGAAAACGCCTATGAAAGAGATGAATTTATGTCTCTCCTAGTAGGAGCATTCACACAACAAGAACGCAAAGAATCAGGGCAAGATAAGGATAGTTTCGTAGCAAGTCCTTTGCTTCAAGATTTAATTGATAGTAAAGAATACTACGAACAATTCAAGCCTTACGATTTTGCGAGTTACAATGTAGCAAATCAGCGTTATCTGACAAGCATGGTGGCATATTTAAATTATGTTGCTAATAACAAGCCAGACACGATGACTTCTACAGAGCGATATCATGTTTCCTATATTGTTGACTATAACAATAAAATGTTGTCAGCAATGGAACATCACAATCGTTCTATAGAAGAGTATATACATAAGTTTGATAACAAAGTATATGCTTTTGTTGCAAAGAAGGACAAAGAATACGACCAATTCATGCAAGTCACTCCTTACGATCTGAATAATTACCTTGAAGGTATTAGTTCAGATTGGGACCTAACGGAAGAACAAAAACAACCAAAACCATAACCCATGTAAAAAGGACCCGGGAATTTCCGGGTCCGCTTTTTTTTATATTATATAAATATTATTAATGCTTATATTTTTTATTAAATATTTGCTTTTATTTTTTTCTAATACATTTTACACAATTATCATTATTAATATCATATCCGCAATTCAAATCTACTAATCCAAGTGTTTTATAAGTATACCTTGCAAGTTTATTAATGGAATCATCACTTAAAGCACTTTTCATTTTTCCTGCTTCACTATCAGCAATGTCTTCTTTTATTCCTATTATTTCTGTTAAAAATAGTTTTACTATGTCATTAGCTTCTACTATTTTTCTAGCTTCTTTTCTGCCTTGATCAGTTAATTCAATTTTTCCATAAGGTTCATATTCTAGAACACCTTCTTCTTTAAGAGCATTTATTGCTGAGTTAACACTAGCTTTACTCTTCTCTAAACGTTCTGCAATATCTGTTACTCTTATTTCCTTTTTGGTTTGTTCTAAAATATACATTATTTTAAGATATTCTTCTTGAACTTGTGTTAATGTCATTATTTCTCCTCATATCCTGGTTTATTTAATAATTTAAACATATTAGTTTTATACTTTTCAACGCCAGGTTGATTAAATGGATTTACTTCTAATAATTCAGCAGACATACCGCAAGCTTTTTCAAAGAAGTAAATCATTTCTCCCATGCATTTTGCATTTAATTCTGTTACATTTATTACTATATTTGGAACTCCTCCATCAACATGTGCATTTATAGTTCCTATTCTTGCCATATCATTTACATATGACAATTGTTTTCCTTCAAGATAATTAAGTTGATCTAAATCATTTTCATCATGGTTAATAGTTAAATCTACATCACTATGTTCAATATTAATTACAGTTTCAAACATAAGTCTTTGACCTTCTTGGATATATTGGCCTAAAGAATGTAAATCAGTAGTAAACTCTGCTCCTACTGGAAATAATCCCTTACCATCTTTTCCTTCAGATTCACCAAATAATTGTTTCCACCATTCAATAAAGTAATGTAGCTTTGGTTCATATGCTACAAGAAGTTCCATTGATTTACCATTATCATAGAACATATTGCGTGCAACAGCATATTGATAGCATTCATTATATTTTAATGAAGTATCTGAATACTTGTCTTCAGCTTCTTTTGCACCTTCTAATAATTCATCAATATTTATTCCACTTGCTGCAATTGGAAGAAGTCCTACAGCAGTTAAAACAGAGAATCTACCTCCTACATCATCTGGAATAACAAATGTTTCATATTTCTCATTTGTTGCTAGTTTCTTTAATGCTCCTTTTTCCTTATCAGTAGTAACATATATTCTTTTTCTAGCTTCTTCTATTCCATACTTGTTCTCAAGTATTTCTCTAAATATTCTAAAAGCAATTGCAGGTTCAGTAGTTGTTCCTGATTTAGAAATAACATTAACTGAAAAATCTTTGTTTTCAATTAATTGAATTACATCATTAATATAATTTGGACTTAAATTGTTTCCTACAAAAACAACATGAGTCTTACTATCATCAGCTAAATATAAAGAACCATGAAGTGCTTCTATAACAGCTCTTGCTCCTAAATAAGATCCACCTATACCAATTACTAATAAAATATCGCTATCGCTTTGAATCTTTTCAGCAGACTTTTTTATTCTAGCTAATTCTTCTTGGTCTAATTTTGTTGGTAGATGTATCCATCCACAAAATTGTGTATCATCTAAAGCTTTTTCCTCTAACTCTTTATTAACATCTTCAACAACATCACTATGAACCATCATTTCGTTAAAATTAATTAGTGTGTGTTCCAAATCAATTTTAATATTTGACATATACTATTCTCCTTCTTCCTCTTTGGTTTTATTTTCTTCTTTGCCGACACCTGTACGTTCTATAATTTCATTACTTATTGTAATTACACTTTCTGGAACCTCATATTCAGTCTGTCCAAACAATTCTACATGTAATCTTTTTACATTTGATTCTAATGTTTTTGCTGGTCCAAAGAAATCTTTCGAACCATAGTTATTAAACCAAATACCTTCTGTTTCATATGGCCATCCAAAAGATTCTCCTATATTAATCTTTAAAGCCATAGGTATCATGCTTATGATATCATCTACCTTAATATTTGTTTCTATATCTGGAAGAACAACATTTAAAAACTCATTGATTTGACTTAAAGGCAAAGCTTTTACTTTTTCTCCAATTTTATTTAAAACAGTTCTCATTCTTTCTGTTCTCTTGTAGTCTCCACCTTCAGTGTATCTAATTCTACAATATGCACAAGCTTGAACACCATTTACAGTTTGCGTTCCCGCATTTTTTACATGTGGTGAATTATTATTAGTTGTCGCATTAATATGATTAACATATCCATTTATATATTTTAGCTCATCTTGAGTAATATTAAGTTCGATTCCCCCAACGAAATCTACTGCATCTATTACTGTAGAATAATTACCAATAACATATTCTGAAATGTTTAAGTCCATATTGGTATTAATAACTTTTAAAGTATTTTCTATTCCATCATAATAAGCATGATTTACTTTATCATAGATTACCCTTTTCTCATCTATCTTTTTGTTATCTACTACATCTAGTTCCATCTTGAAATAGGTATCTCTATATATAGAAAACATATTTACAGTATTATCTTTTTCATTAATACTAACAATTATTATACTATCTGTTCTAAATTGATTATTAAAATCATCAGCATTACTATCTATTCCAAATATTGCAATATTTCTAAATTTATCCGGAACTCCTGTAGTACTTATAGCAATATCATTTATATTAATCTCTTGATAGTTTAGTTTGTTATATTGATAGTTTAGATAATAATTAGCTCCTAAGATTATAGCGATAATCAATATAATAATAATGATAAAGAAAGATAAAAGAAACCTTAAAAGTTTATACTTTCTAAGTCTCTTTTTCTTTTCATAATCTTCATTAATTTTTAATAGACTTTTTTCCATGCTATTAGGTTTGAACTCTTTTCCAACTTTATTGTCCATTAAGTATGCTCCTCAATTATTCATTCCAATTAGAATATACATTCATTACATCATCTAAATCATTTAGATTATCTATTAATCTTTGCATCTTTTCACCACTAGCATCATCTAAATCAACTAATGTTGTAGGAACCATTTGTACTCCTGCCTCTAAGAATTGTAAGCCATCTTTTTCTAATGAATCTAAAACATTGTTAAAGTCTTTTGGATCAGTAGTAATTTCATATACTTCTTCTTCAACTTTAAAATCTTCAGCTCCACTGTCTAAAGCCATCATCATTAAGTCATCTTCACTAAGATTTGTAGTGGTTTTATCTATAATTAAAACACCTTTTTGATTGAAAAGGTAAGAAACGCATCCTGATGTTCCAAGATTTCCTCCTGATTTATCAAAAGCATGTCTTACATCTGCTGCTGTTCTGTTTTTGTTGTCTGTACTTGCTTCAACATAAACAGCAACTCCATTTGGTCCATATCCTTCATAAACGATTTCTTCATATTCTTTATTGCTTCCTTCTCCTGAAGCCTTTTTTATAGAATTTTGTATTGTATCATTAGGCATATTATTTGCTTTACATTTAGCAACAACTGCCTTTAAAGAAGAATTAGTATTCGGATCAGGTCCTCCACTTTTAACCGCTATTAAGATTTCTCTTCCTAGCTTTGTAAATATTTTTCCTCTAGCTGCATCAGCTTTGCCTTTTTTTGCTTGAATATTGTGCCATTTGCTATGACCTGACATAATAAAATCCTCCTTTTATAATTTCACTCACGTATTATATAGTATTTAGCGCTTTATGTCAATTTATGTTACTTGTTATTTTGTGTAAATCTCCATGAGTCTTTGCACATTTCCTCTAGTCCTTTTTCGGCTTTCCAGCCTAATTCTTTTTCTGCTTTAGTTGGATCTGCATAACACTCAGCTATATCTCCTGGTCTTCTGTCTGTAAGTTCATATTTTACTTTAACACCAGTAGCTTTTTCGAAATTTTTAACTATATCTAAAACACTATAACCATGTCCTGTTCCTAAATTGTATGCTTCAACACCAGTCATACTTTCAGCTTTTTCTATTGCTTTAATATGTCCTTTTGCTAAATCAACAACATGTATGTAATCTCTAACGCCTGTACCATCATGTGTTGGATAATCACTTCCAAATACATTTAGATGATCTAATTTTCCTAATGCAACTTGATTAATATATGGCATTAAGTTATTAGGAATTCCATTTGGAGCTTCTCCTATTAATCCAGATTCATGTGCTCCTATTGGGTTAAAGTATCTTAGTAATATTACAGACCATTCATTGTCTGAAGTATAAACATCTGTTAAAATATTTTCTATCATTAATTTAGTACTTCCATATGGATTTGTTGTACTTCTTGGGAAATCTTCTCTAATAGGAACTGATGCTGGATCTCCATAAACAGTTGCACTAGATGAGAACACGATTTTCTTAACTCCATGTTTACTCATTTCATCAACAAGAATTAAAGTTCCTCCTATATTGTTTTCATAATACATTATAGGTTTTTGAACTGATTCTCCAACAGCTTTTAAACCAGCAAAATGAATTACAGAATCAATATCTTTATTATCGTCAAAAATCTTCTTTATAGCTGGTCTATCTAATAAATCTGCTTCATAAAATTTAAAATCTTTTCCTGTAATCTTTTTTATACTTTCCAATGCTTTTGGGCTTGAATTTGAAAAGTTATCTAATACTATTACTTCATATCCTTCATTTAAAAGTTCTACGACTGTATGTGAGCCAATATATCCTGCTCCTCCAGTAACTAAAACTGACATAAAAAACACCTCCAATATCAATTTGACTTTATCATATCACAAAAAATGTATTTTGTGTCAAAGATAATAGATTTTTATAATTGCTACTTTATGTAAATAGTGTTATAATATATTTAATACTTTTCGAATTCCTTTCATAAATAATTTTGGAAAGAAAAGTATTGAGTTCTTTGAAAAGTGCATGATATATGATGTGTAAAGGAGGTATCCTATGTATAGCACAATTCACAATCTACTCTGTAAGCTGGCTAACTTTCTTTTAAGTCTACCCAGCTCTACGATGATCAGGAGCCTTCTGGCTTGGATTCCCGTCCTTGTCGTTTACGTTTTGCCACTCTTCTTTGTAATAAGCGCAGTAAATAGTTACAAAGTAAGAAAGCAATATGTAACCACTGGCTGGCTGAAGTTTATCCTAGTATTGTTCTGTATTGATGGGCTCTTTTACACTATCTTCGTGTACCATAGCCCTAATGCATACTATCCTCTTCTGCTTATTGTCCTTGAGATAATCATTGCCCTCGTGCTATTTGTTATTTTCATGGCCAATTGCGGAAAAGAATATGGAAAGGCTGTAAGACTTTTTGTTGATAGCTTTTTCACAGGATATGGCTTTAGCCTGCTAACCAACTTCTGTTTGGCTATGTGGGGATGGGGCATTGAAGCTGTTTGGCTGCGGATACTTGCTGTGATTTTATTTATCATCGGAGTTATCAAGGTCATAACAATGTAGAACTCAAAAGAGGTCGTGATCTAAAAATCACGGCCTCTTACTTTTACATAAATAACCTAAGTTATATTATTCTTCTTATTATTTTGTTGTTTTTTTATCTATTAAACTATTTCAGCTATTATTTGTGCTATTGCTCCACTATCAATTTTATATAGCTTCATTAAATCTTCAGCTCTTCCTGATTTTCCAAATTTGTCTTCAATACCCATTCTTATTAATTTTTTAGGATATTCATCACATAGAACTTCACAAATTGCAGAACCAAGTCCTCCAATCACATTGTGATCTTCTACACTAACTAATAATTTGCAATCTTTAGCACATCTAACAATTTCTTCTCTATCTATAGGCTTTATAGAGTACATATCAACTACTCTAGCATCTATGCCATGATTCATTAATAATGATCTAGCAATAATAGCTTCTTCAACAGTGTCACCTGTTGCAAATATACAAACATCTTTGCCATCACCAATTTGAACTGATAGCCCTATATTAAATGATGGTAATTCCTTTTTTTCTATATCTTTATATATTCCTGCTGTCTTTTTTCTACTTAATCTTAGATAAACTGGTCCATTATAATCTACCATATGTTTTACTAATGCTTTGGTTTCTAAATCATCTGATGGAGATAATACAACCATATTTGGAAGTGAACGCATAAGGCTTAGGTCTTCTAACATTTGATGTGATGCTCCATCTTCCCCAACAGTAATTCCTGCGTGAGTTCCAACAATTTTTACATTTAGATTTGGATAAGCTATTGAACATCTTATTTGATCATACGCTCTTCCAGCAGCAAAAGATGCAAATGTTGCTGCAACTGGTATCTTTCCACTAGTAGCAAGTCCTGCTGCAGTTCCAATCATATCAGACTCAGCAATACCATTTTCTATAAAACGTTCTGGATGTTTCTCTCTAAATAAATCTGTTTTAGTAGATGATGCTAAATCAGCATCTAAAACAACAATGTTATCGTTATTCAATGCCGCTAAAGCTTTTCCAAAACTTTCTCTAGTTGCAATTTTATTATCTATATCAAGATAGAATTCTTCGCTCATTTGTGCCTCCAATTAATTAGAATTTTTATCGGTAACGTTTTCAATTCTTCCAGAAACATCATTTCCAATTGTTTCTACATATGTTGCTGCAGATTCTAATTCGGTTTTAAATGAATTACGTTTTACTAATTTATTTACAATATTAAACAAGCAAGCAACGATTAAAATAATTATCGCTATCCTTTTAAACATCTTACCCGCCATTTTTAGTCCTCTTTTTTTATTATATTTCTATTAAATTATATCATAACTTTTATTAATTTACTAGACAGTTTTATTTTTTTATATTATTATTACTTTAGAGTTTTTTGGAGGAATAACAAATGATAAAAAATATAAAAACAATAATTATTTTATTAATTTCTTTTAGTTTATTATTTACTTTTGGAACAAAAGCTTTAGCTTCCTCTGAATTAAATATGAACACATCTCAACAAGTAACTGAAGCTTCTGCTGAAAACACTTCTACTGTTCTTCAAAATGTTCCAGAGAATGATGAAACAACAGCAGGAATAAGCATAAGTGATGTTATTAACATTTTATTAATAGCTATAGGATTTGTTATTATACTATTTGCTGTAGCAATCTTAATTAGATTAAAAAATAAATAAAAAAAAACATAAATGAATAATAAAATATTATAAATGCATTTTTACAAATAAATAAAGTCTTTAATAAATATAAATTTAGTTAATATAAAACAAAAACCAAAAGAGATGAGTTTTAAAACTCATCTCTTTTTTTATTCTTGTATTTTTGCTTTTTTATATTCTTATAATCTATTAGCATTATCAACTATATAAATAAGTCTAATATATCCACTTGAATAATATCCACCTGAAATACCTGTTTCTATATCATCAGTTTCAAAACCAGTAGTTCCCTCTTGATCTCCCTTATAAGCTTTAGTATTTGGTACATTAACTGTATAAGAGGTTCCTGGCTTTAATGCATTAGTAATGGATTGAATATCTGAACAAAATGTAGCATTATCAAATGTACTTCTAGTTATATCCTCAGGATCAGTATTTCCAAGAGTGGTAGAACTACCATAAATACCTTTAAAACTATTTGAAGTTGCATTCTTTGAAACAAATACTACTCCAATAACGCTACTTTCTTCATTTATTGTTGCTGTCAAATTATTAGTTCTAATTTCTGATAAAAGACTCTTAACTTCTGTTGCAGTTACTTCTGTTCCAAAATAGTTTTCAAATTTGCTATTTTGTTCTGAAGCACCTGATGAATATGCACTTGTCCTACTTACAGTTTCTGAGGCATTATCATATACAAGTATTCCCAAAGATACTACTAATATTATTACTGGTATAAGTATTATTCCTTTTACTAAACCTATAATGCTTAAAACTAGTCCTGCTGTTACTTTACCATTCTTTTCATTTCTTTGTGCTAATTCTTTTTTATTCTTAGCACTTACAACTATACCAATTATTCCAAGAATAAGTCCTTCAAATAAAATTGAAAGTATTCCTAAAACTAATCCGGCAACATAGCTTTTGGGTTTAGTATTATTTTGATAATTATTAGTATTATAGTTTTGATTATTCATATTGTAATTATAATTGTTTGTATAGTTAGGTGTATAATTTTGTTGTATTGGATCCATTTTTTTCCCCTAATCTTTTGCTTTTTTATTATTTTTTATCTTCTTTTTCTTCTCTTTCAAGCTCAGCTTTCTCTTGATTGCTCTTTCTATTTTCTCTAGCAATCTCTTCTCTAGCTTCTGAATTAATAGTTCTACGTTTAGCTCTTCTGTCATTTGCATAATGACGTTCTTTAAATTCTTTCTTCATTTCAAAAGCATTTTGCTCAACTTCTGCTTGTTCTTGCAATTTTTGTTTATGCTCTTTAAGATTTTTTGAGCTTGTAACCTTTGATCCTACTCTGTTGGCAGTTGTTTTGCGATAGATTCTATTTATAATCCATAAAACTAAGAACCATATAGAATATGCTATAAATACAGTTAAGAAGTCCCATATAGAGAATAAACTTCTAAAGTTGTAGAATACTCCATTTCCTATTGATTGATTAACAACAGCTAATGAAGTAGCATATAGAACTATGTTTAATAGATAAAGGTATATAAATAAAATTACAAAAGATCTAAATAGACGTTTTCCTCTTTGACTTGAAACAAATATAGCATTAATTATTCCACCTGTAATTGCTCCAAGGCATATTGCTCTTAGCAATTCTTCAATAAGATTATTATTAGAATTGCCTGTTAACAAGAAATTTAATCCTATTACAGGAACATCAGGATTAGCTTGTTTTTTCTTATTTAATTCTTCTTCATAAGATTCTGCTTTTTTTACTGTACCTTCAATTATTGCTTTTTGATTCTCATTCAACTCATTAAGATTAGCATTATTAACTTTTTGAGTATAAGTATAAGATGCAATATTTGAAGAAATTTTTACAGGTATCTCCATAATTGCTAATCTTACCATTGTTATAGCAATAAATATAAGGATTGATAAACCTAAAACTTTTGTGGATTTTGACATAATATATCCTCTTTCTTTCGTATAAAATAAATCTAATTTTATTATACATAAACAAAAATAAATTTACAACATTTTTTAATTTTTCATATATCTTTCTATTTTGCGTTGATCTTCTTGTTTCTTTAAATCTTCCCTTTTATCGTATAATTTCTTTCCTCTTCCTACTCCTAAACACATTTTAACTTTATTACCTTTGAAATATAAATCAATAGGAACTAAAGTAAAACCTTTTTGAGTAGTATATTCGTGTAATTTTAAGATTTCTCTTTTATTAAGCAAAAGTTTTCTATGTCTTAAAGGGTCTTTATTATATATATTACCTTGTTCATATGGACTTATATGCATATTATAAACATAGACCTCTCCATTTTTGTCAATACCTGCATATGCATCTTTAAGGTTTACTTTTCCTTGTCTAATAGATTTAATTTCTGTACCATATAAAACTATTCCTACTTCATATTTTTCAAGTATTTCATAATTGTGAAAGGCAGTAGGATTTTTAGCTAAAATAGATTTTTCTTCTTTCATGATTCTCCTAAAAAGAGGCTTCTAAAAATCTAGAGGCCTCAATGTTTTTATTCTTAATTATGCTTTATTTGCTGATCCAAATACATCTCTAATTTTATGAACAACTGCTTCCTTAATTAAATCTCTTCCTGGTCCCATGTATTTTCTTGGATCAAATACTTCTGGATTTTCAGCAAAAACTTTTCTAATTCCAGCTGTCATAGCAAGTCTTAAGTCTGTATCTACATTTATTTTTGATACTCCCCTTTGAGATGCTTCATGAAGCATTTCATCAGGACAACCTTTGGCTCCTGGAAGGTTAGCTCCATATTTATTACATGTTTCTACATATTCTTGTATAACGGTTGAAGCTCCATGTAAAACGATTGGTGTATTAGGAATTAATTGTTTAACTTTTTCTAATATATCAAATCTTAATTTTGCATCACCTTTAAATTTATATGCTCCATGACTAGTTCCTATGGCAATTGCTAAACTGTCAACTCCTGTTGCTGCTACGAAATCTCTTGCTTGTTCTGGATTAGTATATAGAGCATCATTATCAGCTACATTTACTTCATCTTCAACTCCTGCAAGTCTTCCTATTTCTGCTTCAACAACAACTCCGTGTGCATGAGCATAATCAACAACTTGACGTGTAAGTCTTACGTTCTCATCATATTCATATTTAGATCCATCAATCATAACTGATGTATATCCATTATCAATACACATTTTTGCTGTTTCAAAATCTGGACCATGGTCTAAATGAAGAGCAACTGGAATATCATGTTCTTCAAGACCTGCTTCTATCATCTTTTTTAAATATGGAATACGTGCATATTTTATTGCACTAGATGAAGTTTGAAGAATAAGTGGTGAATTTTGCTCTGCAGCAGCATCCATTATTGCTTGAACAAACTCCATATTATTAATATTAAATGCACCTATTGCATAATTCTCTTGCATAGCTCTTTTAAACATTTCTGTTGTAGTAACTAAAGCCATATCTATTTCCTCCTTATACTATCTTTCGAATTTATCTTAACACTAAAAAAATATGTAGTCAAAGCTATTAGCCTAAAATTCTCTCTATGATTTTAGCTAAGTTTTCAGCATCTTTTGTTATTTCTTCTTGATCTTCGCCTTCAATCATTACTCTAACTAAAGGTTCTGTTCCAGATGCTCTAATTAAAACTCTTCCATTACCTTCAAATTTCTTTTCAAGTTTTGCAATTTCGTTTGCTATTTCTTTATTGTTATCAAAACTATATTTCTTTTCCTCTTTTACTTTTGCATTTATTAATATTTGAGGATAAATTTTAATAATCTTTGCAGCTTCTGTTGCTTTTTGTTTATTTTCAAGAAGTGTTCTAATTAACATTAAAGATGTTAATATTCCATCTCCAGTTGGATTATAATCTAAGAATATAATATGTCCTGATTGCTCTCCTCCTAAATTATATCCATGTTCCATCATGTTTTCTAGAACATATCTATCTCCAACTTTTGTAATTTCATAATGCATGTCATTTGCTTCACAATATTTTCTAAGTCCTAAGTTACTCATAACAGTTGCAACTAATGTATTGTCTTTTAAAAGACCTTTTCCCTTTAAGTAATTTGAAACAATGGCCATGATAGTATCTCCATCCATTTCATTTCCTTTTTCATCTACTGCTAAGCATCTGTCTCCATCTCCATCATAGGCAATTCCTAAATCACATTTATTTGCTACAACGAATTTCTTAAGAACATCTAAATGAGTAGAACCACAATTATCATTAATATTAATTCCATTAGGAGTATTGTTGATAATGTAGTGTTTTATTCCTAAAGCTGTAAATACTTTATCTGCGATTACTGATGTCGCTCCATTAGCAGTATCAATAGCAACTGTAAAGTTATCCTTATCTAATTTTTCAAACTCATCTTCAAAATTCTTTCTAAAGAAATACAAATACTCATCTAATAGATCTTCTCTGTTTTCACTAATTCCAATTTTATCACTTTCTGCAGTTAGTTCTTCTATTTTTCCTGAATCTAAAACATCTTCAATTTCTTCTTCAATTTCATCAGGTAATTTAGTTCCCTTATTAGAAAAATATTTTATACCATTAAAATCATAAGTATTATGTGATGCTGAAATAACAACTGCTGCATCAGCTTTTAATTTTTTAGTTAAATATGCAATTCCTGGTGTAGGAATTACTCCTACTAATTGAACATTTGCACCATAACTTAAAAAACCTGCTGTCATTGCTGCTTCAATAAGAGTTCCAGATATTCTTGTATCTCTACCAATTATAATGTTAATTGGTCTTCCTTCAGCATGTTTTGACAAAACATAAGCTCCTGCTTTTGCAACTTTGTAAACAAATCCTGGTGTTAATTCAGTGTTTGCAATTCTCCTTATTCCATCTGTTCCAAAATATTTCATAATTTACCTCCTAAAATATGATATCTATTTTTTATGATTTCGAATTTTTCCTATTAATTGTTTTGCTGTAGTATTAATTATTTCTCTATTTATTAAATAGCTATAGCCAATAGCAAATATCAAAGTTACAACACTTACAATCCAATATGCTACCCCTTTAATATCTGTCCAATATTTTAAATAATAAGTAAATAATATTAGACATGCTACTATTATTGGTCCTAGCATTTTAGTTTCTTTAAGTTTAAAGAATTTCTTTAATTTATATTTTCTAAAGAAATAAACAAACATATCAGCAACTAAAGTTGAAAGACATGCTGCAAATACGCCTAATTTAAATACTAACCCTAAGTCAATTAAAAGATTTAGTGCTGCTGCAATCATAGTAGTATATCCCATTACTTTAGTCTCTTTATATGCTCCAAATATTCCTCCATAAAAACTAGAAAGATTTGAGAAAAACATAGCTACCATTATTATTGGAATGTACATATATGATTCTTCATATTGTGAATTTATAAAAATTGGAAAAGCAAAAGGCATCGCTGCGATTAAACATATAGTAACTGCATATAATAACCTTTTTATGTCAGCATAAATTGAATTATAATACTTTTCTTTATTCTCTTCTTTTACTATTTTAGCAGCAGATTCTTTCCATGCAGTATAAAAATAACTATAAAAAACATTAATTATATTAGGAAAACGATTTGCCATTCCATAAATACCATTGGCTGCTGTTGAAACCAATTTAGTTAGGATAATACCATCAGACATATTTATTATTGACCACGAAATACTATTAGGAACAAGTGGTGCAGAATATTTAAACATTGTCTTCATCGTATCTTTATCAAATTTTCCAATAAATTTTGGCAATTTAAGCTTTGCTAATAAGAATATCGCAACAGTCCAATTGGCTATTAAGTTTGCACATAAAAGACCTTCTGCTTGTGATTTTACTACTAGTATAAAGAATAAATTAAGTAAAATTGTCATTATTCCTAAAATAACATTTGCAATACTATATAATTTAAACTTGCCTTGTCCTCTAACCATGGCATTTGACATGTATAATACAACATTAGATAAAATAAATAGTATTACTACAAATATAAATCTAGTAGTATATTCAAGATTAGATACACTAAGAAGCAAAATCATTATTGGTATTGAGATCAGAGATGCTATTCCTATATAAATAATTGTTTGCGAAATAATCTTCTTCTTTTCTTTGTCTGTTTTGCAATCCACTAAGAATCTAAACATTGATTCTTCCATTTGCATAGTTATTAATGGTACTGCAAAAAATGACACTGTACATATGAATTCATAAATACCATATTCTGAAGGATCTAGTTTGCTACTATATAAAGGTAATAGTAAATATGAAATTATTTGGGTACTTAATTTTCCAATAGCAATTATTAAAGTATTCTTTGCTAATTGACTTTTGTGATTCATTTCTTTCCTCTAATTATTAATTATTTTTTCTAATTCATCATTGAATCTTTGATTATTTGATTCATATTTTTTAGGATTAAAATCTTTAACCTTTTTTATCAAATCTTGCAAATCATCATCTTCTTTATACTCTATAATATATCCCTCGTGAGCAAAGTTCTCTGTAATTTGCAATTGATGATCATTAACATGTTCTTTATACTTTTTAAGTCTAGGAACAACTATTAACTTTTTATTATGATTTAATCCATTAATTATTGTTCCAACACCAGCATGTGTTATTACAAAATCAGCTTCATTTAAATATTTTTCAAAATCATCTGGTGAAATAAAATCAAAACATTTTACATTTTTAAAAGCTTTAAACTCATCATAATCATATTTAGTATTTCCATATTGAATAATTATTTTCTCATCAGAATTTGAATTTTCTAGATATTTATAGATAATATCGACTAATCTTTTAAACTCCTTATCTTGAGTTCCTAATGTAACAAAAATCATTTCTTCTCCTATCTATAAACTAGTGCTAAAATATTGGTCCTAAATATTTAGCATTAGGATAAATATCTTTCATTTCCTTCCATTGCACTATTGTCTCATCTGCTAGATGAAATCTTTTTACAATTTTGCCTGCCATTGTAGGAGTATTTCGATTTGCAAAAGTTTCAATCCATACTACTTTAGTTTTATTTTTATGTGCTATAAAGCACATTGGTATAGCAGTATGAGTTCCTGTAGAAACTACCACATCTGGTTTAAAAGTTTTAAATATCTTTTTACTCTTAAAATAATTTGATAGCAACACAAAGAAATATCTTATTGGAGTCTTTCGAGTTCCATATTTAAGATAATCGAATTTACCTTCTGGATATCTATCGGCTACAAATTCTGTAGCCTTGGTTTTTTCTGTTACTAAGAAATAATCATATCTATTAAAATCGATTTGTGAAAGCTCATTTAAATGACCACCTTCACTAGATATGAAGAGTACCTTTTTCAATACTATCTCCTTACATTTTTTCTGGAACTTCTATTCCAAGTAAATTAAGTCCATTAGTTAATGTAATATTAACCATATGTGTTAAATAAATTCTAGCTTCTTGTAATTCTTTATCATCATTTATGATTTTATTTGCATTATAGAAACTTGAATAACTTTCAGCAACATCAATTAAATATCTTGATAAAATTGATGGTTCTGATTTTTCTAATGCAGTATTTAGAATTTGTCCAAAATTAGATATTAATTTTAAAACTGAAATTGAATAATCATCTGTTAATTTTTCTAAATTGATATCTTCAAATTTTGGAATAATTCCCCCAGCTTTCTCGATTACACTTTTAGTTCTTACAGCTGTATATTGAATATATGGGCCTGTTTCCCCATTAAAGTTAGTTGCTTCATTTATATCAAATATTTGAGTCTTGTTTCTATTATCATGTAAATAATCAAAAACAATTGCTCCTATACCAACTTGATTAGCAATTTTGTTAGTTTCTTCATCACTTAAATCAGTATTCTTATCTTTCATTATTGATTTAACTTTATTAACTGTTTCATCAATAATATCTTGAGCTTTTATAAAATTACCTTTACGTGTTGACATTTTTCCTTCAGGAAGCATAATAATTCCATAGCCAACATGTTCAAGTCCATCAATATATTTTTGTTCTATTCCTAAATATTTAGAAGCAGCAAATAATTGTCTAAAGTAAAGACCTTGCTCATTTCCTACTACATATATATTTTTATCATAATCATATTGTCTTACTCTATAAAGGATTGTTGCTAAATCACGGGTGGCATAAATTGATGAGCCATTAGATTTTTGCACCATAATTGGAGAATCTATACCTTGATCTGTTAAATCAATAATCTTAGCTCCCTCTGATTCTATAACTGCTCCTGATTTATTTAAAATATCTAATACTTCAGGAATTTTATCTGAATAGAAAGCTTCTCCATCATATTCATCAAAAGTTATTCCTAATTCATCATAAATTTTTTCAAATTCTATTAAGCTAAGTTCCTTAAATTTAGTCCATAGTGCAACATATTCTTCATCACCATCTTCTAACTTTTTAAAGTTTTCTCGGCAAATTTCAAGAACTTCCTCATCATCTGTACATAATTGATTAATTCTTCTATATATATCAGCTAGTTTATCAATTGGGTTAGAAGAAAAATCATATTCCTCTCCCCATCTCTTATAGCCTTCAATAAGTTTTGCAAATTGAGTTCCAAAATCCCCAAGATGGTTTAGTCCAAAAGTTTTATAACCTAAATATTTATATATGTTATATAAACTATGTCCTATAATTGTAGTCTTCAAATGTCCTATATGAAATGGTTTAGCAATATTAGGTGAGGAATACTCAATGATAACTCTCTTACCTTCACCTTCTTTTGAAATTCCATATTCTTTATCTTGCTTTGCAAATTTTTCAGTTGCTTCTTTTACTAAATGTACTTTTGATACATAAAAATTTAGAAAACCATTAACAACATCTATTTTTTCAAAAAGATCCATAAATTCTGCTATTGCTTCAAGTTTTGTTTTTAATTCTTCTGCAATTATTTGTGGAGCTTTCTTTAATTCTTTTGCTAGCTTGAAACATGGAAAAGAGAAGTCTCCATTAGACTTCTCTTTTGGGACCTCAACAAAATCACTTATTTCATTAATGTTTAAATTAACTTCTTTTGCAATATTTTCAGCAATAATTGTTTTAAAATCCATATATTATTTGTTTACCTCTCTTATTCTAATCACCTAAGCAAATGCCAATATTTCTTGCAGTTATAACTAACTCATCATCCATAGTTACATATTTAACATTGCTATCTTTTGTTCCTCCTTCAACAGCTCCCAAGTCTTTATTATTTCCAACTACTTCTTCAAGAGAAATACAATCAAGTTTGCCATTTTTTAATACAGTAAGTACTCCAAATTTTTCTTGTAATGCAAGTTCCATAGCTTTAGCGCCATATTTTGTAGAAAGTAGTCTGTCATTAGAAGTAGGTTTTCCACCTCTTTGAAGATATCCTAATGTAGTATTTCTAGCTGTAATACCTGTTAGTTTTTCTAATTCTTTTGCAACTCTTTCTCCAGCGCCTGAAAATTTAACTTTTATTCCAGTCTCTTGGCCTGTACTTTCAGCAAATTCTTCTGCTGGTTTCTCTTTTGGAAGAGCTCCTTCTGCAACAACTACTATACTAAATTTCTTACCTCTACTTTTACGTTTTAATATAGCTTCTGCTGCTTTATTTAAGTCATATGGTATTTCTGGAATAAGAATAACATCAGCACCTCCAGCAATTCCTGAGCCTAATGCAATCCATCCAGCAAATCTTCCCATAACTTCTAGTACCATTATTCTTCCATGGGTTTCTCCTGTTGAATGAAGTCTATCTAAAGCATCTGTTGCTACAGATACGGCTGTATCGTATCCAAAAGTAAGTTCTGTTCCAACTACATCATTATCAATTGTCTTTGGAACTCCTATAACATTTATACCTTTAAGGAATAAATCTCTTGCGCTTTTTTGTGTTGAATCACCGCCTAAAGTAAATAAACAATCAAAACCATTGTTTTTGAAATTTTCAACGCATCTATCAGACATATCAACAAAATCAATTGATCCATCTGGATTAGTAAAAGGATAGTGGAATACTATTGTATTGGTTGAAGAACCAATAATTGAACCACCTTTGTATAAAATTCCTGCCGCAATATTTGAATGATCTAATCTTACATAATCATTTTCAACAAGACCTTTATATCCATCTATATATCCATAACATTCTATATTATGTGATTCTGCAGTTTTAGTAATTGCCCTAATTACCGCATTTAATCCGCAACAATCTCCACCGTTAACGAGTATGGCTACCTTTTTTATCATTTGTGTTCATTCTCCTTTTTTTCTTATTTTTCGAAATTTTTATTGCAAAAACAATAATTAATAAAAATAATAGAACTGCTATTCCAATAAGTACAGCCAATTGGTTGTTTTCATGGCTTAAGAATTCTTTTATTTTATCTACCGCATTCATTATCCATTTTACTGCTCCTGATGTAGTTTCGGTAGTTATTGTTGTAAAAGTTTGTTCAATAAAATTTATTTTAATCTGATAAGTTGTAACCTCTTTTGAATCTTTAAGAATAACTAAAATAATATTATCGCCATATTTAAAAGATTCAGGATCATTACCTATTACTTCTATTTCTGCAGTTGAACTATTAGTCAATGCTGAAATATCTAATTTCTTAAATTCATTAGTTGTTACTTCAGCCTCATAATTATATATATCAGGTGAAAACTCTGGTGATAAATTAACATTTGTAACTGAAAGAGAATTTAATTGAAGGTTCTTTGAAGCTTCCCTAGAAACAACTATTGTATAAGTCTTTGTATTCTTAGCTTGTGCTGTTACTTTAATAGTAATCCTATTCTCTTTAGTTGTTGAAAGCTTTGTGTTTCCAGATACAACATATTTTGCTTTTGAGGTTTCTGTTTCGCATGCCACATCTAATGATGTAACATCTTTTGGTATGGTAATATAATACATGGTTGTATTTTTATTAAATTCTGGTGTTAATTTATATCCAGATACTTCAAGCTTTGAAAGATTAGCATTATGTTTTTCTATATAAGCAGGATCATCATATATAAGATTTTGACCGGTTGTTGTAACATTATCAGGATTTCCTTTTGCTGCAAAAACATTTTTGCTAAAAATCATAATAGAAACAATAAGTATAACACTTATTGCTCTATATTTTATATATTTTCTTTTAAATGATTTATTCATAAGTATTTCTTTTCCCTTTTTAGATACCTAAATTTTAACATAAGCAATTTTAATTATCAATAATTAATCTTCCCATTCCATTTCATATGAACCTATTTTTACTATGTCTCCATCTTTTATTCCTTGTTTTTTAAGTTCAGTATTTAAACCAATTTCATTAAGTTTTTTATGTAAGAAATATAAAGATTCATTATCTGCTATGTTTACTCTTCTAATAATATTATCTACAGCTTTTCCTGTAACCACAAATTTTCCTTTTTCTCTAGTTACTTTAAAAGCTTCTTCTTTTTCTAAAGTATATACTTTTACTTTCTTCTCTGTATTTTGATTATTTGTATAATAATCACTCTTTGGAATTTGTTCGATAAGTGTTACTAAATAATTCATTAAATCATCAATACCTTCACCTGTAACAGATGAAATTTTAAACAATTTTAAATTATTCTTTTTTGCAATATCTTCTAACTTTTTCAAATCTTCATTTTCTTGTGTAATATCAATTTTTGATGCAATTAAGATTTGTGGCTTATTTTGAATGTTTGCATTATATTTTGAAAACTCATTAGTAATAGTTTCAAAATCTTTTTCAACATCTCTTCCTGAAGTGCCAGAAGCATCTATAAAATGTAAAAGAACTCTAGTTCTTTCAATATGCCTTAAAAATTGAAGACCAAGTCCAGCTCCTTCGCTTGCCCCTTCAATAATTCCTGGTATATCAGCTATTACAAAGCTCTTTCCGCTTTTAGGTTTCACAACTCCTAAATTTGGCTCTAATGTTGTAAATTCATAATTAGCGATTTTAGGTTTTGCAGAAGTCACTCTTGCTAAGAATGTAGATTTTCCTACATTAGGGAATCCTACTAAACCAACATCAGCTAATAGTTTTAATTCAAGTATTAGTTCTTTTTCTTCTCCCTTTTCTCCATCTATTGCAAAACGTGGTGCTTGACGAGTAGAAGTAGCAAAGTGACTATTTCCTAGACCTCCTTTGCCACCTTTAAGAATTAAAACCTTTTCTTCTGGTTCATCTAAATCAGCTAATATTTCATTAGTTTCAGCATCTTTAATAACAGTTCCTATTGGAACTGGAATTATAAGGTCATCTGCACTCTTTCCATATTTCTTGGCACCTGAGCCATTTTCTCCATTATTAGCTTTATATTTTTTATTAAATCTAAATTCAATAAGTGTATTGGCATCTTTATCTACTTTAAAGTAGACATCTCCACCTTTTCCGCCATCTCCTCCATCAGGTCCTCCTGCTGCAACATATTTTTCATGGCGAAAAGAAATGGCGCCGTTTCCACCATTTCCTGCTTTTGCATATATTTTTACATAGTCTGTAAACATATAAATCCGCTCCTAAAAATCATAATCTAATTTCATCGATTTCTTAACTTTTTTCATTGTTTCTTTAGCAACATTTCTTGCATGTTCTGTTCCATCATGCAATACTTTCTTAACTTCTTCTGGATGTTCTTCTAAATAATGTCTTTTATCTCTAATTGGTCCAAGTTTATTATTAATACTATTCATTAGTTGTTGTTTACATGCAACGCATCCTCTTTGACCCTTTTTACATTCTTCACAAATATTTTTACATTCCTCTTTATCTGTAAAAAGGTTATGATAGTAATAAACCATACATACATCTGGATGTCCTGGATCATCTTTTCTAATTCTCGATGGATCTGTAACTGCGTTCTTTACTTTTTCTGCAACTATTTCTTCACTATCAGATAAATAAAGTGCGTTTCCAAGTGACTTACCCATCTTAACATTTCCATCTAAGCCTTTTATCCTTGAAGTATTATTAATTACAGCCATAGGTTCTACTAAAGTTTCACCATAGATAGAATTAAATTTTCTAACTATTTCTCTGCATTGTTCTATTAAAGGAAGTTGGTCATCACCAACTGGAACTAGATTTCCTTCAAATGCTGTGATATCTGCTGCTTGACTTACTGGATATCCTAAAAATCCATATGTGACACTTTCTCCAAAAAGATCTTTTTTCTGAGCTATTTCAGTCTTTACTGTTGGATTTCTTTGAAGTCTTGCAATAGTTACTAAGTTTGAATAGTAAACTGTAAGTTCTGCTATTTCTGGAATTTCTGATTGAACAAAATAAGTAACCTTATTTGGATCTAATCCTGCAGACATTCCATCCATAACTATTTGCATAACATTTTCTCTAACCTTAGAAGGATTATTAAAATTATCTGTTAATGCTTGAACATCAGCAACTTCTATAAAAGTTTCAAAATCATCTTGAAGTTTTACCCATGAACTTAAAGAACCAAAATAATGACCAATATGTAAATGACCTGTTGGCCTTACTCCTGTTAAAATTCTTTTGGTTTTGTCTGGTTTTAAATCTTCAATGTTAATTTTTTCATCTTCCATTTTATTTCTCCTTCTACATATTAACTGTAAGTTTTATTAGCAAGTCCAAGTCATCATCTTTTGCCGCTTTGCATCTTCTCTCTTCTCCACATTTAGTACATTTGTATATAATAATGTATCCCTTTTTGCTATCTGGCAAAACTTGTATAGGTTTCAATAATCCTCTACATTCTGCTTCTCTATCACCTGGATTTATATCCACATGCTTTGAACAAAGGCATTTTGGACAATGATCTCTTGAAGTATATCCAAGTGGATCAACTTTTGATCCACAATTTTCACATATAAATTCTTCATCATTTTTGGTAAAGTTTTTCATAATACTTCTTTCTAATAATTCTAATAATCAAATACACTGCCACCAATAAATTCTCTAAGTAAAGAGTTGTTTGGAATAATATTCTCATTCTCTATTGGTGTGAAATATTTTAAGAAACTACTTAATCTTTTAGCTTCACTATATTCTCTTTCTGTATTTGGAATAGCATCTAAAAGAGGAATTGCATATCTTCCTAATATATTATGTTCATATACTAATGAACTATTATACATTACATCCGCTTCTTCTTGGAATGGGAATATATTTTTTCTTTCTCCTGCATTTACACTTGGCCAACGTTTCAAGGTCTCTAACGCACTATAGCCTCTATAATTGTAGTCTCTAACAATTCTACGAACTAATCTAGTATCAGTAGTTGAAATTCTATTAAAGTAATCTATATTTAATACGGTTAAATCGCTAATATAAATCTTAAACTTTTCGTCTTTAGGAATACTTGCTGTAAGCTTATTATTTAAGCAATGAATTCCTTCAATTACTAGAACCTCATCTTTTGATAAATGCATAGTTTTTTCAGGATAATACTTTTTAGTTCCTTCTTTAAAATCAAAGGTTGGAACATTTATTGTTTCTCCATTTATTAGCTTTGTTAGATGATCATTAAATAAATCTAAATCTAAAGCATCAATTGTCTCAAAGTCATATTCTCCATTTTCGTCTTTAGGATTATCTACTCTTTCAACAAAATAATTGTCTGTTCCAATAGTTACTGGTTTTAAGCCATTTACTCTTAATTGCATTCCTAATCTTTTAGCAAATGTGGTCTTTCCTGAAGATGATGGACCTGCAATTAATATTAATCTAACGCCTGGTTTTTTCAAAATCTTATCTGCTATTTGTGCAATCTTTTTTTCATGTAAAGCTTCTGACATTAGAATTAAATCTTTTGCTTTTCCTTCTTCTATTAATTTATTAACTTTGTATGTAGTTCTAACTCCCATTACTTCAAAAATATCATCATATTCTTGAAGTGCAGCTAAGAATTTTCTATTATCTTTAAAATCACCTACAACACTTGGGTTGTGCTTGTCAGGATATCTTACTATAAATCCATTTTTATGTTTTTCTATTTCAAATAAATTTATGTATTTAGTTGAAACTGGCATAACTCCATAAAAATAATTGAAATAATCTTTGCAAAAATATAAAGAAACTTCATCTTTTAGAGGATTTTCTAGTTGTAAAATGCCTCTTAATGTACGTTCTTTTGAATAAAACTCATGAGCTTCTTCTTTAGTCATTTCTTTTTTTACAATTGGAATATTTTCTCGAGAAATCTCAATCATCCTATTTTTTACATTTTGTAGCATTTCATCTGTTACTTTCATATTATCTAATTCGCAAAACATTGCATTGAATAATTGATAATTAATAACAAGTAACGCATTAGGATATAATTCATGAAAAGCCATAGCCATTAAATATAATACGCCTCTTATATATACTTTCATTCCATCATTATCTTTTAAGTCTATTAGCTCTACATTATCACCTTCTGAAAATTTATAATCTAAAGGTCTAATTTCATTATTACATCTACATGCAATTATCTTGTCTGCCGAAGAATCGATATGTTCTCCAAACATATCGAGAGCGCTCTCATTTTCGTGTGTTAATCCAATTTCATTTCCTTGGTAAACTAGTTTCATAAAATTTCTCTCTTTCTTTTTATTTCATCTTATCTTTTATTTTTTGTAAAATATTTAATGCATCAATTGGGGTTATTTCTTCAAGTTTAACCTGGTCTAACTCATGTGCAATTTCTGCTAACTTATAATTATACATATTTAATTGAGGTGTTTCTTCCTCAAGTGAATTTGCTTGTCCTTTTTTAGTATCTCGTAAAATACTTTTTCTTTCCATGCTTCTTAAAATATCATTAGCTCTTTTTGTTGTTTCTTTAGGAAGTCCTGCAAGTTTCGCAACATGAATACCATAACTTTCATCAGTTCCTCCTGGAACGATTTTTCTTAAGAAGATGACATCTTCTCCTCTCTCTTTTACTGTAACATGGTAATTTTTGGTACCTTCCAATTTTTCTTCTAAACTAACTAGCTCATGATAATGAGTAGCAAATAAAGTTTTAGCATGTAGCTTAGAAATATATTCTGCAACTGCCCAAGCAATAGATAAACCATCATATGTTGAAGTTCCTCTACCAATTTCGTCTAATATAACTAAACTTTTTGGTGTAGCATTTTTTAAAATACTAGAAACTTCCTTCATTTCAACCATAAATGTGCTTTCGCCCATTGCTAAATCATCAGATGCTCCTATTCTTGTAAAAATTTTATCTACAACGCCAATATGAGCATATGATGCTGGTACAAAAGATCCCATTTGAGCCATTAATGTTATTAATGCAGCTTGTCTCATATATGTTGATTTTCCTGCCATATTAGGACCTGTAATTATATTTAATCTAGCATCTTCAGAATTTAGATATATATCATTTTCAACAAAGTCTCCAGATGGTAAAATTTTCTCTATTACAGGATGTCTACCATCTTTTATATCTATTTCATTTGAGTCATCTACTACAGGCTTTACATAGTTCATATCTTCTGCAACTTGTGCTAAGCTGCATAATACATCTAGATTTGAAACTATATTTGCTGCATTTTGAAGTCTTTTGGCATTTTCTTTAATTTGATTCCTTATTTTAACAAAGATATCATATTCTAAATTAATAATTCTTTCTTGAGCACCAACAATCTTGTCTTCCATAGATTTCAACTCATCTGTTATAAATCTTTCACCAGTAGTTAATGTTTGTTTTCTAATATATCTATCCTTTGGAACTTGACTTAAGAATGATTTGGTTACTTCTATATAATATCCAAATACTTTATTATAGCTAATCTTTAGATTTTTAATTCCTGTCTTTTCTCTTTCATCAGCCTCTAACTTTGTTAGCCAAATTTTACCATTTGTAGTAGCTTCTAATAATTCATCAATATCTGAATTGTAACCTTTTTTGATTAACCCTCCTTCTTTAATAGTCATAGGTGGTTCATCAACTATCGCTGTATCTATCAGTTCATATATATCATCTAGAGTGTCTAAATTGTCATGCATATCAACTAATATATTGCTTTGAGTTCTAGCAAGCGAATGTAAAATTTCTGGAAGCATTGATATAGAACTTTTAAGTGTTGTAAGATCTCTTGCATTTGCAGTTCCATAAGAAATTTTTCCAGCTAAACGCTCAATATCATATACACTTTTTAGACTTTCCCTCAAATCATCTCTTAAAATTGGGCTTTTCTTTAATTCTTCAACTCCATCTAATCTAAGATTTATTTCATTTTTATCTATTAAAGGATCTGAAATCCAACGTCTTAGTAGTCTTCCTCCCATAGATGTAGCAGTTTTATCTAATACCCAAAGTAGAGTTCCTCTTTTTGATTTATCTCTTAGCTTTTCTACAAGTTCAAGATTTCTTCTAGCAGATATATCAAGTGTCATATATTTAGTTGTTTTATATATAGTAATCTTATTTAAGTTATTAGGTTTAGTTTTTTGGGTCTCTTCTATATATTTTAATAGCATTCCTATTGCTGATATTGCTAGATTGTAGTTCTTAAAGTCTTCAATTTTTTCATTATTATGATCAAATATTTCAAAAGTCCTTTTTATAGTTTCTAAATCAAATTTAGTATCTAATTCGCCTATTGAACTTTTTGAATTAAATATATCTGGTATAAAGTCATCTTCTTTATCAAGAGTTTCCATCTCTTTAGTTAATGGTTTATCTACTGATATAAAGCTACTAAATCTTAGTTTTATTTCTTCAACTTCTTCTAAGCTTTCATTCATCATTGGATTTACAATGATTTCTGATGGATTAAATCTTGAAATCTCATCAATAAGCTTTGAAAAATTATTATCTTCATTTATTTGAGTACTTAAGAATTCTCCTGTTGAAATATCACATATAGCAATTCCAAAATATAATCCTTCTTTATATATAGACATAATATAATTGTTTTGTGTTTCATCTAGAAGATTTCCATCAGTAATAGTTCCAGGAGTCATTATTTTAATGACATCTCTTTTAACTATACCTTTTGCATTTTTAGGATCCTCCAATTGTTCACAAATTGCAACTTTATATCCTTTAGCTATTAACTTAGTGGCATATATCTCTCCTGCATGATATGGTATTCCACACATAGGAGCTCTATCTTCTCTGCCACATTCTTTTCCCGTTAGAGTAAGTTCAAGTTCCCTTGAAACATTTATTGCATCATCAAAAAACATTTCATAAAAGTCACCTAATCTATAAAAAAGAATCGTATCAATATGTTTTGATTTTGTTTCAAGATAATGTTGCATCATTGGAGAAAATGATGAAATCTCAGCTAAGGCTTGCTTAGTTGAAATTGCATTTTCAATAGTCTTTTTTCGATTTTGTACAGCTTGTTCTTCCTTGTTTTGTCTAGCTGTTTTTAATTTGTTATCATTTGTGTCTAAATTGTTTTCTGTTTGTTTCTCCAAGTCTTGCCTCTTTCTTAAATTTTTACTCTTGTATTTTATCACAACAGCCTTCTAAATACCATATGTGATTGCCAATAATTTTTACATCACACATCTTTCCAATAAGGCTTTTATCTCCTTTAAAATTAACTATAACATTTGCTTCATTTCTTCCTGTCAAAATCTTTTCATTTGTCTTGCTATAGCCTTCTACTAATACTTTTTGAGTAGTTCCAACATATGTTTCATTCTTCTCTGCTATTTGTTTTTCAGCTAAAGCCTTAAGTCTATCAAATCTTTTATGTTTTATTTCTTCTGGAACTTGATCCTCCATTTTTTCTGCTGGAGTACCTACTCTAATTGAATAAATAAACATAAATATTTGTTCAAATTTTACTTTTTTTACAACATCTAATGTATCTTCAAAATCCTCTTCTGTTTCACCAGGAAATCCAACTATTATATCTGTTGTAAATGTACTATCAGGCATCAGTCTTCTTATTCTATCAACAAGTTTTAAATATTGTTCTTTAGAATATTTTCTATTCATTCTCTTTAATACATTTGTAGATCCTGATTGTAATGGTAAATGTATTAGATGACATATATGTTTAGAGTTTGCAATTGCCTCAATTACATCATCTGTAAAATCCTTAGGATGTGGTGATATAAATCTAATTCTTTCTATTCCTTCTATCTCATCTATTGCTTTAAGTAATGTTGCAAAAGAATTTACTATCATTTCTTTTCCTTGGACAATTACCTCATATGAAATATTATTATCTTTTTCTCTTTCAGAAACTAGATACGAATTAACATTTTGGCCTAAAAGCATTATTTCTTTATAGCCTTTTTTAGCTAACTCTTCTACTTCATTTATAATATCTCCTGGTTTTCTGCTTCTCTCTCTTCCACGTACATAAGGAACAATACAATAAGTGCAAAAATTATTACAACCATTCATAATTGCTACTGAAGCTTTTATATTATCTCCTCTAACAATTGGTGTTCCTTCATGAATTTCGCCTTCTATATCTATTACATCTTCTATTTTCTTTTTTTCTTTTAACGCAAAATAAATGTCTTTGGCAAGATTTTCCAATGTGTGTGTTCCAAAAATTATATCAACATATGGATAGCTTCTTTTAATTTTATCTGTAATTTGCTTTTCTTGCATCATACAGCCACCAATAGCAATTATTGTTCCTTTATCTTCTTTGAATTTCTTTGCCTCTCCTAATTTTCCAAAAAGTCTATCTTCTGCATTTTCTCTAACACAGCATGTATTAAATATAATTACATCTGCATCATCCATTTTATCTGTAAATACGTATCCCGCTTCTTGCAAAATACCAGACATCTTTTCAGAATCATTTTCATTTAATTGGCATCCCATTGTCATTATAAAATACTTTGGCTCTTCTATGCTCTTATTTAATTCTTTTATCTTTTTTGCATATTTAATTATTTCTTCGTTCATTATTCTTCCTCAAAAAACAAAAGACCCTGTAACCCTATTACAAATAGAGTGTGCAGAGTCTCTTCAAATTCATTAATTATTTTAATCCATATTTCTTCTTAAATCTATCAGCCTTACCGCCAGTAGTTTCTTTTCTTAAATTTCCTGTCCAAAATGGATGGCAATTTGAGCAAACATCTACCTTTAACTCTTGTTTGGTTGAGTTAGTTTTAAATGTATTTCCACATGCGCAAGTGACTGTAGCTTCATAATATTCTGGATGTATTCCTTCTTTCATTACATTCACCTCTTTCTTTATTATTTAGCCTTAGATATAACTTCTGTACCATCATAGTATCCACAACTTGGGCATACTCTATGTTGCATCATAAGTTCGTGGCAATGTGGACATTCTACTAAATTCTTATTATCTAATTTCCAAGTAGATCTCCTTGTATGAGTTCTAGCTTTAGACCATCTTCTTTTAGGTTGTGCCATTTTTCTTCACCCTCCTCATCTTGAAAAGTCGTATATTTATTGATTAGTAAGGAAAAAGCCTACTGAAATCAACTATATCTCTTAAATTGACTTATTTATTATATTCTTTTATAGCTGCTTTGTCAATACTTTTTCTGAATATTTGAAATCTCTTTTATGCTTATTTCACTAATCTCATTGTCCTTGCGTACTTTAATTTTTCTTCTTATTGAATCTACTTTTATAAAGAAGCCTACGAAATCTTGATATTTTCTATTTTTATAATATTTTACAATAATAGAATCTCCCGAATCCAGTTCATTTATTGTGTTGGAAATTTCTTCCATAACTTCTTCTGATAAATCTCTTTTTTCTTCATAAATTTCTTCTTTTTCTCTAAGAGCCGCTTCTAATCCTTTAAGACTATCAAAAGGTAGAAATTGATTAGCTCTATCACTTGTCTTATTCTGCATTATGGCCTCCTATTAATTTGTTTCTAATAATAGTTGTCGCTCCTTCTTCAAGATTCATCCCTCTAATTATTGCATTTTTACCCATTCGATTACGTATGTTTCCAATTGCCATTTCCAAATTTCTTTCTTTTTCTACTTTCATTTGATCTACAAATAGACTTAATTGAATATCTCCTGGATTTACAACATCATTGAAGCTAATGCCAATTCTTCGAATCATAACTCTAGAATTTACTCTAGTATCAAATAATTTTAGAAAGTTTTTTACTAACTCTGTATAAACATTTGTAAAATTTTCAAAATGTACCATTACATTAGTTGCAGGGATAATATCTTTTGAGTAGCCTATATATAGGCTTATTGTGTTAGTTACTAAATTGTTCTTTATAAGTCTTAAACTTCCAAGTTCTACCATTTCTTTAAGAATCAATCTAGCTTTTTCAAATGGATAATCTTGAAATAGGACTTGACTATTTGATATAGAATTTCTTTTTGGTTTATAACTTTTTATTTGTTCAATTGTACAATTTTCTCTACCCCAAGCATGATCTATCAAATATCCTGCATTTATTCCAAACTCTTTATATAATCTTTCGGGTTTGCAATGTGCAACATCATACATATCAAATAATCGCATTTTAGCGAGTCTTCTCTCTATTCCGTGTCCTATTTGCCAAAAGTCTGTTAAAGGTTTATGGTGCCAAAATATTTCTTGATATTTTGTTTCATCTAGCCAATCCATATTTGATGAATTGTGTTTTGCTAAAACATCCATTGCAATCTTACTCAAATACATATTTGTGCCGACTCCAGCAGTTGCCGTAATTCCATAAGTTTCAAAAATATCATTCGTAACAATTTTAGCAAGTTCAATTGGTTCTTTTTTATATAGTTTTAAATATGAAGTTATATCTATAAAGGCTTCATCAATTGAATATACATATACATCATCCTTTGAAAAATATTTAAGATAAATTCCATATATGTTGCTACTATATTCAATATATTTTCTCATTCTTGGAACTGCAATAATATATTTAATATTAGGCGGAATTTCGAAGAGTCTACATCTATTTTTTACCCCTAACATCTTCATTTTAGGAGAAATCGCCAAACATAAAGCCCCATTTCCTCTTGATGGATCTGCTACTACTAAATTTGTATTAAATGGATCTAATCTTCTTTCTACGCATTCTACAGACGCATAGAACGTTTTTAAATCTATACATAAATAATATTTTTTCATGATGGTTATATTTTATCACCGAATTTTTGTTTTGTAAACATATGTTCGTAATAATGTCTAAAATATTTTATTTTTGGTTTATGAAAGCTCTAATTATTAATTATTAATTATTAATTATTTGTTATTTGTTATTAACTATAAATTGTGAATAGTAAAAAAGACAAAAATATAAGGTATAATCTCTAATCTCTTAGAAATTATACCTTGTATATTTTGGTTCTAACTCTTTAATTAAAATACTGTAATAAATGTTAGTATAGCAATCATCAAAAATGATAATGCCATAGCGCCTTTAATCATGCTATTCTTCATAATATCCTCCAAAAAAAGTTTAAATATTTTTCTCTTGAATAACAATGATATTATAACATCTTTTTGTGCTTATGTCAACTAAGGCGTAGTTGGATTCCCATTTCCAAAGTTACTATTTCCATAAATATCTTTGCTATATCTTGCTTTAGCGCCTCTCTCTCGAGCTAAAGCTCTCATATATGCTTGTCTTACATTATTTGAAAGAGTAAGTGTTTCTTCACCTGTGCCTAATGTAATAGCACTTCTAAAGCCTAATATATCATCTATAGAAAAGTCTAATTTATTTTGCGATATTACACAATTATAACATCCTGTACCTGGTCTTAAGTAAAAGAATACTTGTCGCCCTAACTCATATGGTTCATTAGAAGAGCCATAATATGGAATCCATTCAGTACTATATTGTGCTCCAGGTGCTGGTACAGTGTTACCCTTAACATATGACAAATATCCCTTTAAATCTGCTGCTGGAACATATGAATCTATATCATAATCTATTACTCTATAGCCAACGACTTCTCTAGTATTTCCAACATCATTATGATATTCTGAACATCCTGGATTATGGAAAACAACTTCTCTATTTGTTAAATATTTTCCTGTAACATAAAGACTATTTGGATTAGCACTGTTTTTTAAAGTTTGCAAATTTGGCGAATTAAATTCAACTGTATCCGCTCCTCCTAGCGCTGCTTGATAGTTATCCTCGACATATATACCACTTTTAGGAGTAAATTCATTGACTTTATTGTCAATAACTAATGAATAGTTGTTGTAAAATTTATAATTTCCAATTGGCATTCCTTGCATCATAGTTAAGCAAGAAATATTATTCGCAATCTTTCCCCAATCTGTGTCGCTAATATCTGGAATTTTATATTTATATGCAGATTCCATATAATCATTAAAGTTTTCAACTGCATTTGCAAAGCTATATTCAATACAACTTGTAATTACATCTATTCTGTGTTGATTAAATAGTGATGTATCCAAATCAGGATTTACATTTTCTAGTTTTGCTCCATCAGCGTTTCCTGAAGCATCAACTAATCCCCAAGAATGGAATACAAATTTCGAATTATCCCCATAATTATACTTTTGATGTAAATAATATCTTTCATTCTCATCATCGCTCTTTCCTTCGTTTTCATCGAATTCAAAATAAGCAGTATATTTCATATTATATGCATCAGAAACCACACTATAATTATCATTTGGGGAATCTGGAGTTCCAGGATTAAGGTCTAATATAATTTTTTGGAAAATATTCTTATTTACTTGATCACTGAAAAAACTAGCATTTGTATAATAATATACATCATTTAAATCTCTCCAATACCTGTTAATATTACCAAAAAAGTTGTTGATTGATGTAATTTCTCCACCAGCATTTGGAGCTAGAATCATATCCTCTGGATAGTATCCATCCATATAATTCATAATGTCTATCAATTCTTGTCTAGACATATAAATTCTTTGTTTTCCATCTAATTTGAATATAGGAATACCTTGATATGTATCATTAAAGCTTACATTATATTGTTTAGTAATCTCTCTTTCTGCATCTGTATCACCAGTTTGTGTATAATAATTAATATATTGAAATTTATCAAGCTTATATCCATCTGCAGTAGAAGAACCTTTATTAATATCTCTTACTGGCACAGCACTATCTACTTCTTGCATATTTAAAGCAGGTTCTTCTTCTCTTTTATTCAAATGATCTGTATCTAAATAATATTTAACTCCATTATAAATAATATAATTAAAATATTTTATACCTTCATGACCTTTTCGTTGATAAATAACTCTTTGCGTTTGGCCACTAGAAGCAGGACCATTTTTATGGTAATAAACTGTATAAGGATCATAATAAGCTACATATTCTCCAAGTTTTTCTGGTTCAATATCTACAGAACCTAAACTAACTCCTTCTTCATTGATTCCTTCTATTTCCCAATCACCTGTACTACCTGGAGTTAAACCTCCAGTATAAATATAATATCCTTCATATTTGTAAAATTCATTATCTACAACACCATATACTCTCATAAAATTATCTAATGTATAATTAATCACAATGTCATAGTTTCCACCAGCTCTTGTTTTTCCTTTATATTCACATGCATAATAATTATAATTTTGAAGGCCAAATTCAGGTTCATTAGTCAATATAGGTGATTCATTATAATAATCCAAATAACTTGCATCTACGAATTTTCCACCTTGTTGCGGAGTACCACTTTCGTCTATTCTTGGTGGAGTTCCATCACTAATAGTTCCCTTCTCTGCTGCTCTTTTCAAAAGAATCTTTGAATATGCGGTACCTCCTGTTCCTTCATTAGCACCACCATATATAGCATCATTTTCACCATTTTCAACAGCTATATTTTGATAAGGACTATATATATAAAAACCATCATATAAATTAAACAAAATTGCAGGAACATATTCATATAATTCTTCTTTAGAGTATCCGCTTCGTGAAAGACCTGTTCCTAAATTATTATAAAAAGAATTTATAGATGCATTAACATCTCTAAACTTTGAAGTATCTTCAGCAGCATAAGTATTATCCAATGTATTCATTTGGTAAGTTCTAACAGCATCATGTGTTGCATTAAATAATAATCTATTATATGCAGCCTCAGTGTTAGAAACTTTAATTAAATTTCCCGTATATAACGAAATTACCAAGGATATTGGCAATACTATAATAACAAAGATTACGGCAAGATACTGAATTCTCATAAATTAATCCTTCCTTATAATTACCCTCTTATAACAAATTTATCATAACAAAACAAAAAATAATTTTCAACAATTTAAATAATGATATTTTTGTCACTAGAGAATTTTTTATTCGCCATTGATGCAAGCAATTTATTTTTCTCTAAACTTAAGTCAGGATCTTCTGCTATTATTGAAATAGCTAAAGCTTGAACTTCTTTAAGTTCTTCCATATCTTCAAACAAATTAACAATCTTAAATTCTGGCAAACCATGTTGCTTAGTTCCAAAGAAGTCTCCTGAGCCACGGAATTCTAAATCCTTTTCAGCTATAACAAATCCATCATTGGTTTTAGTCATTAATTCTAGTCTCTTTTTTATTAGCTCATTATATCCAGCATACTTTAAAATACAATAAGATTTATACTCTCCTCTACCTACTCTTCCTCTTAGTTGGTGAAGTTGAGCTAAGCCAAATCTTTCACTATTTTCTATTACCATAATATTTGCATTTGGAACATCTACTCCAACTTCAATTACTGTAGTAGAAATCAATATATCAATTTTCCCATCTTTAAATCTTTGCATGATTTCTTCTTTTTCTTTTGGTTTCATTTTTCCATGCAAGTTTTCTACATTGTAATCTTTAAATACTTCATTTTTGTATTTTTCAGTCATATCAGTAACGTTTTTTAAATCTTTAGTATTTGTTCCTTTGCTAATAATAATAGATTGTTCTCCAGTTTTTTCATCTACTCTAATTGTATAACTTGGTCCTTCGGATTCTTCTACTAAAGGACAAACAATATAGCATTGTCTTCCTTCATTTACTTGTTCCTTAACAAAATTATTTACTCGCTCTTCCATCTTTCTAGACACTGCATAAGTTTCAATTTTTTGTCTATTAGGTGGAAGTTCATCAATAATAGATATATCCAAATCCCCATATAATATTAAAGCCAAGGTTCTTGGAATTGGAGTTGCAGACATAACCAATACATTAGGATTCTCACCTTTTGAACTAATAGTGCTTCTTTGTTTAACTCCAAATCTATGTTGTTCATCTGTTACAACAAAGCCTAATTTTTTAAATACTACATTTTCTTCTAAAAGTGCATGTGTTCCAATAAGAATATCAATTTCACCATTTGAAACTTTTTCTAATAATTCTTGTTTTTCTTTTGCTTTCATTCCTCCAACTAAAAGTCCACATTTTATACCATATTGATTTAGGACTTTTTCGAAATTTGCCATATGTTGTCTAGCAAGAATCATAGTAGGCGCTAATATTGCAACTTGAAATCCAGATTTAACAACTTTATAACTTGCAATAATTGATACTATAGTCTTGCCTGAGCCAACATCTCCTTGAAGTAATCTATTCATTGATTTAGAACTCTCTAAATCATTATCTATTTCTTCTAAAACTCTACTTTGTGCACTAGTTAGTTTGAAAGGTAAATCATTTATTACCTTACTTATCTTTATTTTTTTATCGCATTTTTCTCCTTTGGTTTCTATATTATTTTCACTTTTTAATTTAAGTAGTCCTAGTTGCATAGAAAGTAGTTCATCAAAAACTAGTCTCCTTCTTGCTTTATGAAACATTTCAAAATTATCTGGAAAATGTATTTGATGAATTGCCTCATTTAAAGATATTAAAGAATATTTTTTCAAAAGGTAATCTGGAATAGTTTCTTTTATTTCTCCTACGCTTTCTAGTCCTGCTTCAATTATTCTTCTCAAAGTAGTTGCTTTAATATCTTCTGTTAGAGGATATATAGGAATAATCTTACTTGTGTTTTTATATTTCCCTATTTCATCAAAAACAGGAGAATTCATTTCTCTTTCTCCATTTTTTATAGAAACTCTTCCATAAAAACGATATGTTTCTCCTCTTTTTAATTCACTTTTTATATATGGTTGATTAAACCAAGTAACTAAAATATTTTCTGTTCCATCAGAAATAATAGCTTTAGCTATGCTTCTACGTCTCATTAGCATTCTAGTAGTTACGCCTTGAACTACTGTTGCTTCTATTGTAGCCTTCTCTCCATCTTGAATATCACATATAGATTTTATTTGACTCCTATCTTCATATGCACGTGGAAAATAAGTAATAAGATCTTTTAATGAATTAATTCCTAATTTGTTAAGAACTTTAACTCTATTTGGTCCTACACCTTTTATATATTTAACATCTTTTTTTAGAATATCTTCTGGCATTTTTATGCACTCCTACTCCAGAAATTTTTTTGATTATATTCTATTTTTTGCTAGGTTTCAAGTTTGGAAAAATATCACATTTTTGTAATATTTTTTTGCCATTTTCTTCTTGTATATTTTACTTTTTTATTTTATAATTGTTATGTTATAAATTATACAGAAGAAGGGAGTTTTTCTAATGGATGAAAATCAAAATTTTAACAACAATGTGATAGATCCTAACAATCCATATAATTCACCACAAGATCCCAATTTAAATATGAATAATGGTATGTATCAAGACCCTAACCAAATGGGTGCTGATCCTAATATGATGAATCAAGGTATGTATCAAGATCCTAATCAAATGGGTATGGATCCTAATATGATGAATCAAGGTATGTATCAAGATCCTAATCAAATGGGTACTGACCCTAATATGATGAATCAAGGTATGTATCAAGATCCTAACCAAATGGGTGCTGATCCTAACATGATGAATCAAGGTATGTATCAAGATCCTAATCAAATGGGTATGGACCCTAACATGATGAACCAAGGTATGTATCAAGATCCTAACCAAATGGGTGCTGATCCTAACATGATGAATCAAGGTATGTATCAAGATCCT
>OCVV011316840.1_pt1 | contig 124233 bp, 93 predicted proteins | sample 1539721 | NCBI WGS metagenome assembly OCVV01 (sample SAMN02144230, study PRJEB22623) | gut metagenome | biome: sheep rumen | host: Ovis aries | place: New Zealand
TATCAGAAACAGAGATCTGGTGATGAGCATGCTTCCCGAAGCTATGCTTCTTACATATGATTCGGATGAGCTGATGGGGCTTCCGGAGGGTGAAGAAGTTAAGAGTGGTACTGACAACAGGTCGATATCTGATAGCCGGGAAGGAGATAATTCTTTTACGGAAAACTATAAAACTGCTATAGGCTGGGCTGATGTTATACTTTCCGGACCGGGAATGGGAACAGGCAGAGTGTCATCCATGCTGCTTGGATGGCTATATGAATATATCACAGATGGAAAGAAGCTGATACTTGATGCAGATGCGTTAAATCTTATATCTGCTTCCGGATCTGATAAATGGCTTATGGGACTTACTGATAAGCTTGGTAGAAATAATGTGGTGATAACTCCGCACGTTATGGAAATGTACAGACTACTTCAGGGATTGAGTGATAAATCTGCTCTTATGACTGATGCCGATACAGGAATAACGTATAATCCCCCGGACAGGATTTCTATAAATATGATAAAGGAATACAGAGCGGAGTTTGCCGGATATATATCAGAAAAATGCGGTGTCATTACTGTGCTTAAGGATGCCAGAACCGTAGTAACATTTGCACCGATAATAAAAGAGAAATATAATCATAAGGCACTAACTCCGGTCTATATAAATACTACTGGCAATAGTGGTATGTCTAAAGGAGGCTCCGGGGATGTGCTTGCCGGTATTATGGCAGGACTTATAGCAGAGAGCAGGGATAAGGATATAAAAGACATAGCGGCGCTGGCTGTAAATATACATGGCAGAGCAGGAGATAAGGCGGCAGAGAAACTTGGAGAGTATTCAATACTTGCAAGAGATATAATACAAGGTGCTGCTGAGGTTATAAACGGAGGATTAGCTGATAAAATGATATAGGTGTCAAAAGTCAACATGTGTTCTTTCCTGCGGGAAAATTATTATGATCTTATGTCATATTGTGTCAAAAGGTACTTTTGGTATCCGCATCATAAACATGCCATAAAAACTAAAAGGATATGAAAACAAAATGAAAGAAAAATTATTGAAAGAAAAATCATTGAAAGAAAAATCATATAGAAGAATTGAAGCTGATATAGATCTGGATGCGATAAGGTATAATATCGAAACAGTGAAGGCACTTAATCCGGCTGATCGTAAAGTGTGCCTTGTAATAAAGGCTGATGCTTATGGCCATGGTGCTGTTACGCTTGCACGTGAGTTCTCAGATTTAGCAGATTACTATGCTGTAGCCTGTATGGATGAAGCAGTGGAGCTCAGGAAGGCGGGGGTGGTTACACCGATTCTGATACTGGGTTATACGGATCCGCTGGATTATACAAGGGCACTGGAATATGATATAACCCTCGCTATGTATGACTATGAGCAGGCTGCTGAATTATCCGTACTTGCTTGTAGGTCAGGGAAGAAAGCGAAGGTTCATATTAAGGTTGATACCGGAATGAGCCGGATAGGATTTCAGTGCAGCGAGGAAGATGTATCAGAGGCATATAAGCTTTATCAGTTAGAAGGTCTTGATGCAGAAGGAATATTTACCCACTATGCAAAGGCGGACTATATGGATAAGAGTGATGCCAGACTGCAGTATGACAGGTTTTCATGGTTTGTTTCGGAAATGGAGAAAAGAGGGGCAAGGCTAAGCATCAGACATATAGATAATAGTGCCGGAGCGATGGAAATTCATTCTAATGGTTTTGACATGATGCGACTTGGTATAGTAATATATGGTTTGTATCCTTCTGAAGAAATAGATAAAAAGGTAGTTCTGAGACCGGCTATGACACTTAAAGCAAAGGTGATTCATGTAAAGGAGCTGGAGAGCGGAAGAGGTGTCGGTTATGGCTGGACTTATGTGACGGATAAACCGGTCAGGGTTGCTACTGTTTCAGTTGGATATGCGGATGGCTATCCGAGAGCACTTTCCAATAAAGGAAGAGTTCTGATACATGGTAAGTCGGCTCCTATACTTGGAAGAGTTTGCATGGATCAGGTGATGGTGGATGTGACAGATATAGAAGCAGAGACTCAGAAGGTCGAGGTTGGAGATGAGGTTGTACTTTTCGGCAGACAGGGAGATGAACTGATAAGTGTCGAAGAGGTGGCAGAGCCTGCAAACAGCTTTAATTATGAGGCGGTATGTAACATTTCCAGACGGGTACCGAGAGTTTATTATAAAGGTGGTGCCGAGGTTTCAGCAATTAATTATCTTTGCTAGTACATTGGTTGCAAAATAACTGGACTAATGCTGAGATTGCCTGCCTGATAGTTTAAGTAAGACAGTTTTCAATAAAATAGTTTTCAAGTAAGATAATTTTCATAAAATAGTTTTCAATAAAATAGTTTTTAATAAGGAAGTTTTATGTTTAAAAGAAAAGATGAAGAACAGGTAGAGGAAGAGATACTCTCCATGGTCGAGGAGGGGCAGAAGTCCGGATTTATTCAGGAGGATGAGGTGGAAATGATATCCAATATCCTGGATCTGGATGATATGCAGGTCAGAGAAATCATGACCAGCCGCAGCCGGATATATGCCCTTAGTAAAGATGACAGGGTTTCGGATATAATAGAAAGCTGTCTCGAAAGCGGATATTCACGCTATCCTGTTTATGAAGAAGAAATCGATAATATAGTTGGAATACTTCATCTGAAGGATCTTACGAAAGCATTTCTGCATACCCCTGATATGCTGGTCGGTGAGATAGTTGAAGAAGCACTTTTTATACATCCGGCTTATGATACTCTGAAGCTGCTGAAAACCATGCAGAAGGAGAAGAAGCATATGGCTATAGTGCTGGATGAATACGGTCAGACTGAAGGACTGGTTACTCTGGAGGATGTACTTGAAGAAATTGTTGGTAATATCTGGGATGAACATGATTCTGAAACAGAAGAGGTGAGGGAAGCCGCCGTTGGAGATGGCTATGTGGTTGATGGAATGGTTCGGCTGCATGACCTGGAGGATGAGATAGAAGATCTTGAGTTTCCGGATACGGATATAGAAACACTAAATGGATTTCTGCTTTATAAGCTGGGAGGCTTTCCTGAAGATGAAGGGAATATCAAGATTGATTACGGGGGATATACATTTGAATCTCTCGTAATAGAAGACAGGCTGATCAAACAGGTCAGGATAACCAGGAATAATACAGCATTTACAAATATGGAGGAATAATAAATGTCAGGACATTCAAAATTTGCAAATATTAGAGTTAAGAAAGAGAAAAATGATGCAGCAAAGGGAAAGGCTTTTACTGTAATAGGCCGTGAGATCGCAGTTGCTGTCAAGGAGGGTGGTCCCAATCCGGACAACAACTCCAAGCTTCGTGATGTAATAGCCAAGGCAAAGGCTGCCAATATGCCAAATGATACGATAGAGCGTGGTATCAAGAAAGCAGCCGGCGATCTTGATAATGTAAACTATTCATACAATACCTACGAGGGCTACGGTCCGGGTGGAGTTGCAATCATAGTAAAGTGTCTTACGGATAATAACAACAGAACAGCAGGTAATGTCAGAAGTGCATTTACCAAGGGCGGCGGAAGCATAGGTGTTACAGGCTGTGTATCCTATATGTTTGATGAAAAGGGACTCATCATTGTTGCCAAGGAAGATACAGATATGGAAGCAGATGATATGATGATGTTTGCTCTTGATGCAGGCGCTGAGGACTTCTCTGAAGAAGAGGACAGCTTTGAGATTACGACAGCTCCCGGAGATTTTTCGGATGTAAGAGATGCGTTTGAAAAAGAGGGTATAAAGATGGCATCTGCTGAAGTAACTATGATTCCACAGAATTATGTTGCTGTTACAGATGAAGATGTTCAGAAGAATCTTGACAGAATACTTGATCTTCTGGATGCCGATGATGATGTACAGGATGTATATACTAACGTAGAATAGGTGACAAGGGGACAGGCACCATGTCACATGTGACAGGGGGACAGGCACCATGTCACATTTGGTGACAAGGGGACAGGCACTTTGTCACGCGGACACTTTGTCACATTTTAAAAATGGGGAGTAAAGGTATGGACAAGTTTGTAGTTACTATATCCAGAGAATACTGTTCTGGTGGTCAGAAGATAGGAACCCGTCTTGCAGAGGAGCTGGGCGTAAATTGTTATAACAGCGATATGCTTCGTCTTGTATCCAGAAATGAAAATATGATGGATGACAGAGTTGCGTCTGATGAAAGGATTAAGGATACGCTTCTCTATGATGTTGCGAAGCAGTTCTACACAGAGAAGCTTCCGACTCCTGATATAGACGATGTACTAACTACAAAGATTAACGATGTAGATATGATAGACATCAAGAATATCTATGATTATCAGTCGGAAATCATAGTTGAGCTCGCCAGAAGAGAGTCCTGCGTTATCGTGGGTAGATGCGCTAATTATATCCTGAAGGACAATCCAAATACCATAAATGTATTTGTGCATGCACCGATAGGCTTTAAGATGAAGAGGGCGCAGTCAAGACACTTTATGCCGGAGGCAGAGCTTAGAAATTATCTTGCAAAGGTTGATGAGAGAAAGGCGGACTATTTCTTCAAATACACCGGCAGCGAGTGGACAGATGTTAAGAATTATGATCTGTCTCTCGACACTTCTGAACTTGGCATAAGCGGATGTGTAGATCTGATAAAAAGATTTATAGAGATCAAACAGATCAATGAGAATTATTAGAAGTTTAGAGTGTTCAAAAAGCTGAGTTTTTGATATAATAAGATAGTGGTGGGCTTAAAGATATGGGAGAGAGCCTGTCGGAGAATGCTATCATAAGAATTACTGGCTGTACATATTATATATTGGAGGTTGCCTGTTATGAAGAAAGTGGCTTATATTGCATCAGAATGCGTTCCTTTTATAAAAACCGGCGGACTGGCGGATGTTGTTGGAACACTTCCGAAGAAGTTTAACAGAAATGAATATGATGTAAGAATTATCATACCAAATTACATGTGTCTTCCTGAAAAGTTCAAGAAGAATATGAGATATATTACTCATTTCCATATGGATATCGGATGGAAGCAGCAGTATGTTGGTGTAATGTATATGGAATATGAAGGAGTACCGGTATATTTTATAGATAATGAGTATTACTTCAATGGTTTCAATATCTATGGAGATGTTAAGTGGGATATAGAGAAATATTGCTATTTCAGCAAGGCTGCTCTCTCTATCCTTCCAAGTATCGGCTTCAGGCCTGACATAGTTCATTGTCATGACTGGCAGGCAGGTCTGGTACCTGTATATCTTAAGACTCTTTTTGCAGATAATCCATTCTATCAGGGAATCAAGTCGGTTATGACTATTCATAATCTTCAGTTCCAGGGTAAATGGGACATAAAGACCATCCAGGAGTTCTCAGGACTTCCTGACTATCTTTTCACTCCTGATAAGCTGGAGATGAACAAGGATGCAAGCATGCTCAAGGGCGGACTTGTTTATGCTGACAAGATAACAACAGTTTCCAATACTTATGCACATGAGATCCAGACTCCGTATTACGGCGAAGGGCTCGATGGACTTCTTCAGGCTCGCTGGCAGTCACTCTGGGGTATAGTAAATGGTATTGATTATGATGTGTTCAATCCTGCAAAGGATGAGAAGATAGCCTGTAAGTATAATACCAGAAATTTCAAGAAGAATAAGGTAAAGAACAAGCTTGCTCTTCAGAAGGAGCTGGGACTTCCGGAAGATGAAAATGCTTATATGATGGGTATCGTATCCAGACTTACAGATCAGAAGGGACTAGATCTCATTGATCATATCATGAATGATATTATGACAGATGGTACTCAACTGGTTGTGCTTGGAACCGGCGACAGGAGATATGAGGAAATGTTCAGATATTATGAAGGTTTCCATCCTGCAAAGCTTTCGGCAAATATTTATTTCAGTGATGAGCTGTCACATAAGATATATGCAGGCTGTGATTCCATCCTTGTTCCGTCAAGATTCGAGCCTTGCGGACTGACACAGCTTATGGCTCTTAAGTATGGTTCACTTCCGATCGTTCGTGAGACCGGTGGACTTAAGGATACCGTTCAGCCATATAATGAATATGAGGGAACCGGAACAGGCTTCAGCTTTGCTAATTACGATGCGAGAGAGCTCCTGAATACGATCAATTATTCCAAGCATGTTTACTTCGATGATAAGGAAGCATGGCAGGGAATGATGAAGCGTGCCATGGAGCAGGATTATAGCTGGGATCAAAGTGCAAAGATATATGAACAGCTTTATTCTGAGATTTAACTTAAATATGAATGACAGGATTAATTATGAGGTCAGTTCATCGAACTGACCTCATGTTGTAAGGTGCTAAAATGGCATATGATGGAATAGTAATCAGCAGTGTTATAAATGAAATAAAAAAGCAGTGTCTGGGAGGAAGAGTGGTAAAGGTGCAGCAGCCCGGAGCAGATAGTATAGCAATAACTGTAAAGGGCTACAGCGGACAGACTAAGATATATATATCGGTAAATGCTTCTCTTCCCATAGTATATATAGCAGACACGCTTCCTCCGGCTCCGGTGCAGGCACCGGCATTCTCGATGCTTCTAAGAAAGCATATCGGAAATGGCAGGCTTACTGATATAAAGCAGCCGCATTTTGACAGAGTATTCGACTTTGTGTTCGAGCATCTGGATGAAATGGGTGATATGTGTGAGAGGCATCTCATAGTTGAGATAATGGGACGTCAGAGCAATATCATACTTGCAGATTCGGATTACATGATAATGGACTGCATTAGAAGAGTGATGCCGGATCTTACCGAGGCGGTGGCTCAGGATAAGGATAGTATCAGCAGGATACTGTTCCCAGGACAGAGATATACCGCTCCGGATACTCAGGGAAAAACTGATCCCATGGATGCAGACCTTGACCTTAAGGGGCTCTTTGATGGAAAAAGCGGTCCTATGTCTAAGATAATATATACCTCGCTTTCCGGCTTTTCAAAGGGTATTGCGGAGGATATTCTGGATGCGGCGGGAGTTGACAGCAGAGCCGGTCTGGGGGATCTCAGCGAAGAGGATAAAGAAAAGGTATATGTACTTTTATATAAAATCATAGAATGTATAAAGCAGGGAAGGTTTAGTCCATATATCAAATATACAGACTCGGTTCCAAAGGATTTTCATGCTATCAATGTATCTGATACAGACTCGGATAATGATGTATCTATGTCTCAGGTATTGACAGATTATTATAGTAATAAAGAAAAGGCTATAAATGTCAGGACAAAATCTGAAGATATAAGAAAGATACTTAAGAGTGCCATAGAAAGAGTAAGTAAGAAATATGATCTTCAACTGGAGCAGCTTAGAAGCACTGAAGACCGGGACAAGTACAGAATCTACGGAGAGCTTCTGAATACCTATGGTTATTCCTTAAAGGGCGGAGAGAAAAGCTTCACATGTCTTAATTATTATGATAATCAGGAGATAACCATACCGCTGGATGATAATCTTAGTGCAAGTGAGAACTCCCAGAAGTATTTTGCAAAGTATAACAAGAAGAAGAGGACAAATGCTGCGCTTACGGAATTTGTTGCTAAGACAAAGGAAGAGCTGGACTATCTTCTTTCTGTAAGACATAATCTGGAGCTTGCCGAGACTCCGGCTGATGTGGCGGAGATAAGAAGAGAGCTTGTGGAGGCTGGGTTTATCAGGAAGTCAGTCCAGAAAAACGGAAAGAAGGAGAAAAAGGCAGAGGCTGGCGAGCCTATGCATTTTGTGTCTTCTGACGGTTATGATATATATATTGGAAAGAATAATATCCAGAATGATTATCTTTCCTTTGAATTTGCGACAGGGCGGGATCTGTGGTTTCATGCCAAGCAGATGCCGGGCTCCCATGTCATAGTCAAGCTGAAGGCGTCGGATACAGGTCTCGGCAGTGTGCCTGACAGAGTATTTGAAGAGGCAGCTTCACTTGCTGCTTATTACAGCAGTGGCAGACAGGCTCCGAAGGTGGAGATTGATTATACCGAAAGAAAGAATCTTCGTAAGCCGCCGCAGGCAAAGCCGGGGTATGTGATATATCATACAAATTATTCCATGATGGCTGAACCGAAGGCGGAGATTAAGTGATGATCTGGGAATACAACTTAGGGAATTAACCTGAACAGCTATAGTTTATATAATGTTACAGGATTTGGGGTGCAGGAATGGTAAATGAGTTTCATGTAGGTTTAAATGCAGCAGCTCTGCTTCTGGCTCTGACTCTTCTGATATTTACATTTATCAGAAAGAGAACTGACAGGGCGCAGAATGTAGTGTTTCTTTTGATGCTTACAGCCATATTAATAAACTCATCTACGGAGATAATAAGTGAGTTTGTATTTGCATATCAGAAGGCCAATCCCGGCTTTCTGGTAGTCCGCCAGATAACAACATTTTTATATTTCTTTGTTCATTCCATGCTAGCACTGTTTTTTGCGCTTTATGTTGGTTGTGTGACCAGGGTAATAACTAAAATTAGTGATAGAAGAAGTTTTGTATATTCTATCCCTTTCATTGTATCTGAGATATTTGTTATTACTAATCCATTTCTGCATCTGGTTTACTATTTTGATGAGGATGGAAGGTTTACCAGAAATTGGGGAGAAGCAGTCATCTACATTGCAGCAGCTATCTATATGGTACTTGGACTCGTTGTCATGCTTCACTTGTGGGAAGGACTTACTATCAGAAAAAGGTGGTCTCTGATTTATTTCTTTGGAATGGTGATAGTAGGTCTGGTCATCCAGCTATTATATAAGGACATTAAGAGCGAACTGTATGGCGAAGCGCTTGCCATGCTCGGCGTGGTGATGACGATAGAGACTGAGGATGGGCTTGTAGAGCCTGTGACCGGGATATATAACAGGACTGCACTCCATGCAGATCTGCAGAATTACAGACGGCTGACCTCTGAACTGGAGCTGATATTTGTAAGGATTACCAATATGGATAATATCCTCAGGAACTCAGGAACCAAGGATATTAACCGTCTTACTGATGAGGTATCTGAATATCTGAAAACACTTATTCATAGATATTATATCTATAATGTTGACCCTGGACAGTTTGTTATTATTAAGAATATTGATGTTGGCGACAAGGGTAGGAAAATAATGGGAAGGCTTTTCAAGAATTTTGAAACGAGCCTTACTACTGATGAGATAATAGCCGGTATCAGAGAGAGATTCAATGAAGAATGGCAGATAGGAAAGTATTCTATTAAGCTTGATACAACCATTATTAAAGCAGAATTTCCTGACAATCTGAGTTCGTCAGATGAAATATTCTTCCTCATTAATAGTTTTGTTCCTTCCAATCTGCAGGGTAAGGTTCTCTCAGGCAGGGATCTGGACTTCCTTATGAGGCGTACAGCGGTGGAACAGGCTGTAAACAGAGGTCTTATGGAAAAAGGATTCGAGGTATATTATCAGCCTACCTACAATCTTTCAGATCTGAAGCTGCATGGTGCGGAGGCGCTTCTCAGGCTTCACGATAAGGAGCTGGGAAATGTATTTCCTGATGAATTTATTCCGGTAGTCGAACAGATGGGATTAATTGATGAAGTAGATGACTATGTACTGAGATGTGTCTGCGAATTTATTAATACAGGTGTCATACAGAAATACAATATGGCGTCAATCAATGTGAATCTGTCAGTGCTTCAATGTATGCGGAACGGTTTTGTGGAACGTATTACAGATATAGTAAAAGGCTATGGAGTCCCTGCAGAATATATTACCTTCGAGATAACAGAATCCGTTGGGGCGGATGACTATGACAAGCTGATGAAGGTCATGGAAAGACTCAGGGAGGCGGGCTTCAGATTTGCCATGGATGACTATGGAACAGGGTATTCCAATATGCGTTCGGTATTCTCGCTTAATTATGATTTTATTAAGATTGATAAGAGTATCCTCTGGGGGGCAGAGGAAAGCGAGCTTGGAAGGATCATACTGGAAAACAGCGTAAAGATGATAAAAGAGATGAATAAGAGGATAGTGGTTGAGGGCGTAGAAACTGAAGAACAGATAAATATGCTCAGGACCTTGGAGGTTGACTTCCTTCAGGGCTTCTATTTCTCAAAGCCTGTTCCGAAGAATGAATTTGTAAGACTGGTTGAAGCTGCGAGATAAGGGCTCTGATAGACAGCTTAAATGTGCCGGTAAGTGGGATAAGGGCTCTGAAAAACAGATCGGATTATGATGCTAAGAAGGTATTAGGGGAAGTATATGTTAAAGGATTATGGGAAAGAATACAGGTCTAAGCTCCGTACTCCTGAAGAGGCGGTCAGTGTGGTAAAAAGCGGTGACTGGGTTGACTATACCAGTTCGCTTGGTATGCCGGTACTTCTGGATCAGGCACTTGCAAAAAGAAGAGATGAGCTTTTTGATGTTAAGATCCGGGGCAATCTGATACCCGGTCCGATTGCTGTAGCTGAATGCGATGAGAGCAAGGAGCATTTTGTATATCATAGCTGGCACTGTTCATCTTATGAGAGAAAGCTTTCAGACAGAGGGCTCTGCTACTATATCCCTATGGTATTTCAGTATAATGCCGCTTACTATGAATTTTTTATAGATGTAAATGTAGTTATGGTCAGTGTGGCGCCGATGGACAAGCATGGTTACTTTAACTTTTCGGTTAATACCGGAGTTGCCGGTCCTATCTGCGAAAAGGCTGACATAGTTATAGTAGAAGTAAATGAAAATATGCCGAAGATTCATGGCGGCTATGATGAATGTATTCACATATCAGATGTGGATTATATTGTTGAGGGCGAGCATGAACCCTTTCAGAATCTGCTTCCGGTTCAGCCGAGGGAGATCGACTGGCAGATAGCCAGTCACATTATTCCTTATATCGTGGATGGAGCCACGCTTCAGCTTGGAATAGGAAGTGTTCCAAATGCGGTGGGAGCACTCATTTCCGAATCCGATATAAAGGATCTGGGGATGCATACAGAGCTTTGTTCAGATGCATATCTGGAGCTTTATCGTTCAGGAAAGCTTACCAACAGGCGTAAAAGCATAGACAAGGGGAAGGGCGTGTTTGGCTGTGCTGTAGGATCAACGGATCTATACGAATGGCTGGATGACAATCCGGGGGTGGCTGCATTTCCGATAGAATACGTTAACAGGCCTTTTGTGATAGCGCAGATAGATAACATGGTTTCCATTAATGGCTGTGTGGCTGTGGATCTCTATGGACAGGTTGCATCCGAAAGCTTTGGTGGAAGACAGATAAGCGGAACCGGAGGACAGCTTGACTTTCTGACCGGAGCATCTGCCTCCAGAGGCGGCAAGGCATTTATCTGTATGGCTTCCCGCTTTAAGGAAAAGGATGGAAGCTATAAGTCCTGTATCACACCGCAGTTTAATGGAGATATTATTACATCTCCAAGAAGTCAGGTATATTTTATAGCGACTGAATTCGGAGTGGTCAATCTTGAAGGTAAGTCCACCTGGGAGAGAGCGGAGGACCTCATCTCCATAGCCCATCCGGACTTCAGGGATGAGCTGATAAAGGAAGCGGAAAAAAGAATGATATGGAGACGCAGCAATAAGAGATAAAATACTGGAGGATAGTTAGATGGTTTATAGTATGACAGGCTTCGGAAGAGCTGAATATTCTGACGAGGCAAGAAGAGTAGTAATAGAAATAAAGTCAGTAAATCACAGATATTGTGATATAACCGTGAAGATGCCGCGGAGCATCAGCAGATTTGAACCGGAAATCAGAAAAAGGCTTAAGAACTATGTGGATCGTGGAAAGGTGGATGTATTTATAACCTACAGTTCGCTTCAGTCGTCCGGTGCCATAGTCAAGTATAATAAAGATATACTTGATCAGTATATGGCTCATTTTAAGAAGATGGAGGAGGACTATGGGCTTACTGAGGACTATAAGCCGACAGTTATCTCGCGTTTTCCTGATGTTTTTACAGTAGAAGAGAATTACTTCGTTGAGGACGAGGAATATCAGATTATAGAAAAGGTTCTGGATGAGGCAGGTAAGCAGTTCAAGGAGTCCAGAGCGAAGGAAGGTGCCAATCTTGCGAAGGATCTTGCAGGTAAGATGGATGAGCTGGAAGCATATACCTGTCAGGTGGATGAGCTTGCTCCAAAGGTAATCGAGGAGTATCAGGCAAAGCTTACTGAAAAGGTTAAGAATCTTCTGGATACTGCAAATATTGACGAAAGCCGTATCGTGCAGGAGGTTGCCATCTATGCCGACAGGGTTGCAGTGGATGAGGAGCTGGTAAGACTTCATAGTCATATCAAGGCTGTAAGGGATATGCTCACGGAATCACTGGATGAAACAGAGGATAATGCTTCCGGAAAAGCTGCTGATAACAGTAAGGCGGAAGGTCAGGAAAAGGCTGGAAAGAAGGGAAAGGACGCTGATACCAGCAGCTCCATAGGAAGAAGACTTGACTTCATAGTTCAGGAAATGAACAGAGAGGCAAATACAACTCTTTCAAAGTCAGATACACTGGCTGTTACAGATATAGGAATTAATATGAAGACCTGTATAGAGAAGGTTCGTGAACAGGTTCAGAATCTGGAGTAGAAGGGAGAAATACAGATATGAATAAAGGGAGACTCATAGTAATATCCGGATTTTCGGGTGCCGGTAAGGGAACTGTTGTAAAGAAGCTGATTGAAAAATATGATTACAGTCTTTCGGTTTCTGCAACTACCAGAAAACCCAGGGAAGGCGAGGTTGACGGAAAGGATTATTACTTCAAATCAGTAGAGGAATTCATGTCACTTATAGATTATAACGGACTTATCGAGTGGGCTCAGTATGTAGAGAATTATTATGGAACACCGAGAAAGTTTGTGGAAGAGGAAATAGCAGCGGGAAAAAATGTTATCTTAGAGATAGAGGTTCAGGGTGCCATGAATATCAAGGCACAGTATCCAAACGCTATCCTCATCTTTATAACAACCAAGGATATTGAAACACTTAGGGAAAGACTGGTATCCAGAGGAACTGAAAGTAAGGAGGTTATCCAGAAGAGGCTCAGCAGAGCGGCTGAAGAGGCTGCATCTATGGAGCAGTATGAATTTATTGTGATAAATGATGATCTTGAAACCTGCGTTGATGCAGTCAATTCTATAGTTGTCAGCGAAGCCTGCCGAAAGGAAAACCGTACCCAGTTTCTTATAGATATTAAGAAACAGTTGGAGGAGCTGAAATAAAAAATTTTGACAATCATACATTTTTGTTGTATAAAGATTAGTTGTGAGAAGATTACACAGAATGGAGGAATTTGAAATGATACATCCATCATACAGTGACCTGATGGCCGTAGTAAATGAAGATGTTGAACCGGGAGAGCAGCCTGTAGTACAGAGCAGATATTCGATAGTGCTTGCAACAGCTAAGAGGGCAAGACAGATAATAGCAGGAGATGAGCCTCTGATTGAAGCCGAGGAAGGAAAGAAACCTCTTTCGATAGCTGTTGAAGAGCTTTATGAAGGCAAGATAAAGATAGTTGGAGATGACGAGTAAGTAGAGTAAAGTGCGAAGCGGACATATGATACTATGTTCGCTTTCTTTAGTTTATAAAGAGTAGATAAAGGTTTTATATAAGGTATTTATATAAGGAGGCAGGAACATGTTACTTAGTAAAATGATCCGTGATCTGAGGTATGAAGTAATCTGTGGAGATACATCCATTGATGTTAAGAAGATAACCAATGATTCGAGAAAAGCAAAGGAAGGTTTTTTGTATTTTGCTGTTCCGGGTGCCAAATTCGATGGCGCGGCGTTCATTCCTGAGGTAATAAGAAAGGGAGCGGTTGCAATCGTAACCCAGAAAACTGAAGCGGAGCTTACAGATATACTTGAAGGTGATATGGCTTTAAATGGGGAATTCGAGGAGCTGGACAACAATAAGACCTGCATACTGTACGTGGAAAATGTAAGATATGCCATGGGTGTTATGAGTTCTGAATACTATGGAAACCCGTCTGACGAGCTTACGGTAATAGGAATAACAGGGACCAAGGGAAAGACTACCACCTCCTATATGATAAGGGAAATGCTGGAGCTGGCCGGTCACAGAACAGGTCTGGTAGGTACCATCGAGATAGATGATGGTAAGGACAGCGTTGAATCACATAATACAACACCGGAATCCATAATGCTCCATAAGAAGTTCAGGGATATGGTGGATAATGGTCTTGACTGTGTCGTAATGGAGGTGTCCTCTCAGGGATTAAAGCTGGACAGAGTGGCAGGCGTTGCATTTGATTTTGGTATATTTACCAATCTGTCTCCGGATCATATCGGACCTGATGAGCATGCCAGCTATGAGGAGTACAGGGAATGTAAGAAGAAGCTTTTCTCTATGTGTGAAACAGCTATCTATAATCTGGATGATCCTGAAACAGAGTATATGATGGAGGGAAGTACGGCAAATCCTATTACCTACGGAAAAAGTGAGTACAGTGATTATATTGCAGTTGGCCATAAGCTATATACAGAGGATGGCCTTCTTGGTATAGAGTATGATTTGGAGGGAACTCTTGAGGGTAAGATCCGTGTTGACCTTCCGGGAGATTTCAGTATCTACAACAGTCTTGCTGCTCTGGTTGTAGCAGATTGCATGGGGGTTCATTTTGAAGAGATACAGAGGATACTGGAGTGTATCAAGGTTAGAGGAAGAGTGGAAATGATTCCTATCTCTGATAAGTTTACCCTGATGATAGATTATGCTCATAACGGTGTTGCCCTTAAGTCACTTCTGGATGCTATACGTGAGTATAATCCCAAGAGAATCGTTACAGTATTCGGCTGTGGAGGTGACCGCTCAAAAACAAGAAGATATGAGATGGGAGAGGTCTCCGGAAAATATGCTGATTTCAGTATAGTAACAAGTGATAATCCAAGAACTGAGGATCCTCAGGCGATACTTAATGATATCATTTCAACACTTAAGCCTACCGGTGGGGAATATATAGATATCATAGACCGTAAGGAAGCTATCCGTTATGCCATAATGAATGCGCGAGAGGGCGATGTCATTATTCTTGCCGGAAAGGGACATGAGGATTATCAGGAGATAAACGGAGTCCAGCATCATATGGATGAAAGAGACCTTATAGGTGAGATACTGGAGGAAGAGGATGTCGGAAAGATATGCGGATATAATAATAGATATTTCTGAGTCAAGTGTTGACAGACCCTTCAGGTACATGATTCCTGAAGATCTATATTCGGATATAAAGCTTGGCTCTGTAGTAAAGGTGCCCTTTGGAAAAGGGAACAGGGAGAGGACCGGTTATGTTATAGGTCTGGCTTCGGAGCCTAATTACGATATCGATAAGATTAAGAAAATTACAGAAGTTAACAGTGGAGCAATAAGTGTAGAATCAAAACTGATACTGCTGGCTGCCTGGCTCAGGGAGAATTATGGCGGAACCATGATCACAGCTCTGAAGACAGTCATGCCGGTAAAGGAAAAGGTCAGAGAAACCAGGTCGAAGATCGATCTGAGGGACAGTATTCCGGAGTTTAGACCTATAGACAGCTTAGAGCCTAAGCAGCAGGAAGTGGTAGATACATTTATCAGGGATATGAAGGAGGAACAGTCCTTGTCAGAAGGTAAGGACGTTACTGCGATTCCCCCTCAGACTGACACCTCTTCAGAGCTAAATGGTTTACATAACTCGAAGACGTATCTGCTGCATGGCGTGACAGGCAGCGGGAAGACTGAGGTTTACATAAAGATGGCGGAGGAGGTAATCTCCAGAGGACAGGATGTTATAGTACTCGTTCCTGAGATTGCTCTTACATATCAGACAGTTGCCAGATTCAGCAGCTATTTTCAGGATAAGATTTCTATTCTCAATTCTCAGCTCAGTAAGGGTGAGAAGTACAGAGAGTTTATGAAAGCCAGAAACGGGGAAACCCATATAATGATAGGACCCAGGTCGGCGCTTTTTGCACCATTTCAGAATTTGGGGCTGATCATAATAGATGAAGAGCATGATACTGCATATAAGAGTGAGATGACGCCGAAGTATCATGCGAGAGAAGTGGCTATCGAGAGAGCGAGGCTGGAGGGAGCCAGGGTGGTACTTGGTTCGGCTACTCCTTCCATCGAAAGCTACTATAAGGCTGTAAATGGAGAATATAAGCTGCTTACTCTTTCTGAAAGAGTACGTGGCGCTGAACTGCCGGAAGTTGAAGTGGTGGATCTTAGAGAAGAGCTTAGAGCCGGTAACAGAAGTATTATCTCAAGATCGCTTGCTGATAAGCTGAAGGGGGCATTCGGCAGAGGAGAGCAGGCGATGCTCTTTATCAACAGAAGAGGTTTCAATTCTTTTGTATCCTGCCGGAGCTGTGGAGAGGTAATAAAGTGTCCGAACTGCGATGTTACACTTTCTCTTCATGGAAAGACCAGACTTATGTGTCATTACTGCGGGCATACAGAGAATATGCCGGACAGATGCCCGTCCTGTCAGTCCAATATGATCGGCGGCTGCGGTGCAGGAACAGAAATGCTGGAAGAGGCTGTGCAGAAGCTTTTTCCGGAGGTGAAGACTCTGCGAATGGACAGAGATACAACCATGAACAAAGGCAGTCATGGTGATATAATTAAGAAATTCCGTGAGGGAAAGGCTCAGTGTCTGGTGGGTACCCAGATGATTGTCAAGGGACATGATTTTCCCAAGGTCACTGTGGTTGGAAATATACTTGCTGATCTGGGACTCTTTGACGGTGATTTTGAAGCTGCAGAAAGAACCTATGATCTTCTGACACAGGCGGCAGGCAGAGCGGGAAGAGGTGCTCTTCCGGGACAGGTTGTCATACAGACCTATCAGCCGGAGCATTATGCTATAACTACCTCTGCTTCTCAGGATTATAAGTCCTTCTATGAATATGAGATGTCTTACAGGAAGCTGTTACATTTTCCTCCTGTATATGAGCTGCTGGCTATAGTGATGAGCTGTCCGGATGAGGGAGCGGTTGTGTCGATTTCCGGAAAGGTGGCGGAGAGTCTTAAGAAGTATATGCATGCTATAGAGAGTGACAGTATAACTAATGGTGAGAAATGCATTCTTTTTGATACTATCGGTCCGGCTCAGGCGAGTATTTACAGGATCAATAATGTTTACAGAAGAGTAATATATATCAAGTCAGAAAGCCATGACAGGCTTCGTGATGTAGCGAGAGAAGCGGATAATTCATTCAGGGGATTGCTCCAGCTTATAGAGGAAAAGCCGGCAGGGACGGTGGATGGGCTAGCTCCTGAGCAGATAAAGGATATGGATATTCAGTTTGATTTTAATCCTGTGAGGATAGTGTGATTACATAGATATAATAATACGAAGTAAAAGAAAGGCGGTATAAAACATGGGAATCAGAATAATCAGAGAAGATGGTGATGATGTACTCAGAAAGAAGTGCAAACCGGTAAAGGAAATGACTGAGAGGCTTAGCCAGCTTATAGATGACATGTTTGATACTATGTATGATGCAAATGGTGTTGGGCTGGCTGCACCTCAGGTTGGTGTACTCAGGAGAATAGTTGTAATCGATGTAATGGATGGAAATCCTCTGGCGCTGGTGAACCCTGAGATAGTTGAATCGGACGGGGAACAGATAGGACCTGAGGGCTGCCTCAGTCTGCCCGGACTTCAGGGGGAGGTTTCCAGACCTGAGCATGTAATAGTAAATGCACTGGACAGGGATATGAATCCTATCACAGTAGAGGGAGAGGGGCTGCTTGCCAGAGCTCTCTGCCATGAGCTAGATCATCTGGATGGTATTCTTTATAAGGATCTTGCTATTGATGGTCTGTATAAGGTTGAGCCGGCAAATCCTGATGAGGATGATTACGACGAAGACTATGATGAGGATTATGATGGAGAAGGAAATGACGAGTGATACTTTCGTCTCCGGAACCGGTTCTGCGAAGTGACATATAAGGAACAGTTTATAAGAAACCTTTCCTTTTGTTCCGATAAGTTATATGATGGTCTGTAATAATAGATAAGGATAGGGGATGATGAATTGAGAGTAGTATATATGGGTACTCCTGAGTTTGCGGTTCTGCCGCTCAGGAGGATATGCGAGGCTGGCTACGATGTAGTAGGTGTATATACCCAGCCTGATAAAGAAAAGGGAAGAGGAAAGAAGGTAATAGCTTCAGATGTTAAGAAAGCTGCGGAGGAGCTGGGACTTCCTGTATATCAACCGGAAAGGCTCAGAGATCAGGAGGCAGTAGAAGTTCTTCGTAAGCTTGCTCCTGATATTATAGTAGTTGCAGCCTATGGACAGATTCTTTCAGAAGAGGTTCTGAAGATTCCGAAATATGGCTGCATAAATATTCATGCGTCACTGCTTCCCAGACACAGAGGTGCGTCTCCTATAGAAACAAGTATAATATGTGGTGACGAGGAAACCGGTGTTACTATAATGTATATGGAAAAGGGTCTCGATACCGGAGATATCATAAGTCAGGACAGGATACTCATCGGAAAGCACACAACGGAGTCGCTTACCAGAGAGCTGTCACGCATGGGAGCGGAGCTTGTTGTTAAGACTCTTGCTGATTTTGAAGCCGGAAATGTTACAAGTACCCCACAGAATGATGAAGAAAGCACTCATACCCATAAGCTTGAAAAAAGCATGGGGCAGGTTGACTTTGGGCAGCCGGCAGAGGTGATAGAAAGACTTATAAGAGGTCTGTATCCGTGGCCATGTGCTTTTACTGCCATAGCAGGAAAAAGTGTCAAGCTTCTGGGCTCTGAGGTGGTAGATATATATCAGTCAGATGAAACAGCTACAGAGTCAGCAGAACCGGGAACTGTTATAGAGGTTACCAAGACATATTTTGTTGTAAAATGCGCTGACCGTGGGTTGAAGATAACCAGACTTCAGCCGGAGGGAAAGAAACCTATGGATACAGTTGCTTATCTGAATGGTTATAAAATGAAGGTGGGCGATAAAATCGGCTAAGCTTAATAAAGAGCAAGGAAGTAATTGATATATAGTAAAGAAGTAATGCAAAAAAATAAAGTGAAGTAATAAAGCGCAGAAGTAAAGCAAAGAAATAAAACAAAGAAATAAAACGAAGAGATAAAACACAGAAAAAGCAAAAAGATAAAGCTGTAATATCTACAAAAGGTAAGAAAGCGGGCATAAATATATGAATGCACGGGAAATCGCCTTTGATATACTTTACAAGGTGGAAGATGAAAAAAGGTATGTAAGTGAAGTGCTGGGTGACGTACTCAGGATTCATCAGTTCGATGATAAAAGGGAGAGGGCATTTCTGACTCGTCTTGTAGAGGGAGTCACTGAAAGAAAACTCTCACTTGATCACCTTATAATTAAATTTTCACAAAAAGGCAAGAATAAAAAAATAAAAAAAGAAATCCTGATAATCCTTCGGATGGGAATATATCAGATTCACTATATGGACAGTATTCCCAACAGGGCTGTCGTTTCGGAGATGGTAGAGCTTGCGAAAATGAAGGGCTTCTCAGGACTCTCAGGCTTTGTAAATGGAATACTTAGAAATATATCCAGAGCAAGTGAGGAAGGAAAGCTGGATTCATATCTTATGAGTTCACTTGAAACAAGATATTCTACCCCTCAGTGGATATGCTCCCTCCTGGTGTCGGCATATGGAAAGGAAAATGCAGGAAAGATACTGGAGGATCAGTTTCAGGAGCATGATACAGTTATCAGAATAAACACGATGAAGACTTCCCGAGAGGAATATAAAGTCAGGCTGGAGGAAAAGGGGATAAATGTTCTGCCGGGAGTTCTTACAGACAGATGTCTCAGAATACAGGGCTACGATATGGTCACGCGCCTGCCTGGATATAAAGACGGACTCTTTACCGTTCAGGATGAGACCTCTGTATATACAGTTTCGCACGCTGGGATAAAGCCGGGAGACAGGGTGCTGGATCTTTGCAGTGCTCCGGGAGGAAAGAGCATGCTGGCTTATGAACTGTCAGAGGGCTCGGTAGTAGTTTCCAGAGATATTTCTGAAAAAAAGACAGCACTAATTGCAGAAAATGCGGAAAGACTGGGATTTCCGTTTTATATTTCTGATAATAATAAAATACAGCAGGACTCTCCGGAACATAGACTTGGAACGGAATATAGACCCGGAATAAATATAGAGATAAAGGATGCCTCTCTTATTGATGAGGCGCTTAGAGTATTACCGGAGCCGGAAAGATTTGATGTAGTACTTGCGGATGTTCCCTGCTCAGGGCTGGGAATAATAGGACGTAAGAATGATATCAAATATCATGTTACGCCGGATACAGTAAAGGAACTGTCGCAGCAGGGACTTATTATACTTAAAAATGCATCGCTTTATGTGAAAAGCTCAGGCAGGATATGTTACTCTACCTGTACCATTAATCCGTCAGAAAACAGACAGGTTGTGGAAGCATTTCTCGAGTCAGAAGAAGGCGCCGACTTTACTCTTGTGGAGGACAGAACATTTCTTCAGGGAATAGACGGAAGTGACGGCTTCTACTATGCGGTGCTGGCGAAAAGGTCAAAGTAGTTGAAGAAGCATTCGTGGAAAGGATAAAAATTTTGTCAAATGAGATAACATCCATGTATCTGGATGAATTAACAGAATATTGTAAAGAGAAAAAATGGCCTTCTTTCAGGGCGAAGCAGATATATGAGTGGCTCCATAAAAAACATGTAATGGATGCGGAGAGTATGACCAACATATCTAAGGATATGAGGAGTATTATATCGCAGGATATAACCAGGGTCACCTATGTAACTCATCAGGAGTCAAAGCTGGACGGAACCCGTAAGTATCTGTTCAGGATGGCAGATGGACAGATGATAGAAACAGTATTTATGAGATATAATCATGGGAACTCGGTATGTATCTCCTCCCAGGCAGGATGTGCCATGGGCTGCAGCTTCTGTGCTTCAACCATCGGAGGCTGTATCAGAAATCTTACTGCCGGTGAACTGCTGGGACAGATATATGCGGTTATAAATGATACAGGCGAGGATATATCCAATATAGTTGTGATGGGAACAGGAGAACCTCTTCAGAATTATGATAATCTGATAAGATTTATAAGAATCATAACAAGTCACGAAGGGTATGATCTCAGCATCAGAAATATTACCGTATCTTCCTGCGGAATAGTTCCGAACATCAGAAGACTGGCAGAGGAAGGGCTGGGAATAACATTTGCCCTCTCTCTTCATGCTCCTACAGATGAGCTTAGAAAAACCATTATGCCTATAGCTAATAAGTACAGTATAGCTGAAACTCTCGAGGCAACTGATTACTATTTTAAAAGGACCGGAAGAAGGATAACTATAGAGTACAGCCTTATGGAAGGCGTCAATGACAGTATGGAAATGGCAGAGCTTTTATCGAAGCTTATTGGCGGCAGAGGCTATCATGTCAATCTGATACCTGTAAATCCGGTGGAGGAGCGGTCTTTCAGAAGGTCAGGCAGGAAGAATATATCTGACTTTCAGAAAATACTTGAAAAAAATCGAATAAATGTTACTATTAGGAAAGGTATGGGCGGCGATATTGATGCTGCCTGTGGACAACTTAGAAGAAAGTATGGAGTGTAGCCTTGATATCTATTGGTAGAACAGACAAGGGCAGAAAACGAAGTAATAATCAGGATAGTATATTTGTCAGCGATACTCCGGTAGGACCTCTTCCCAATCTATACATCGTAGCAGATGGGATGGGTGGACATGCAGCCGGGGATTTTGCCAGCAGATATGCTATTAGTGTTGTTATAGACTTTATAAGAAAGTCAACCATCAGAAGCCCTATATCACTTCTGAAAAGAGCCTTCGTGTATGCCAGCAATGAACTGTATAAGGAAGCTGAGAAAGACAAGGATAAACTCGGAATGGGCACCACCATGGTGGCTGCTGTGGTTGTGAATAAAACACTGTATGTGGCAAACATAGGTGACAGCAGATTATATACAGTTGATGACAATATAAAACAGATAACGATGGATCACTCGCTGGTTGAAGAGCTTATCCGCAGTGGTCAGTTAGATAGAAATAAAGGACGTAATCATCCTGAAAAAAATATAATCACCAGAGCCATGGGCTCCAGAGAAGAGGCTATGCCGGACTTCTTTGAGGTGGATATGAAGGCGGGAGACAGGATACTTCTGTGTTCTGATGGACTTTCCAATATGGTGGAGGATGACGAGATACGGGATATAGTTCAGGACTCCACGGATCTTGATGATGCTGTGTCATCACTAATTAACAAAGCAAATTATTATGGCGGAAATGATAATATTTCCGTAATAATAGTTTCTATATAAAAGAGGTAAAGTATGTTAAAACCAGGTACAATACTTGATGATAGATATGAGATTATAGACGTTGTCGGAACCGGCGGCATGTCAACAGTCTATCGTGCGAAGGATGAGAGACTGAGAAGATTTGTTGCTATAAAGGTTCTGAAGTCAGACTATAGCTCTGATCAGAATTTTGTATCAAAGTTCAGAGCAGAGGCTCAGTCATCAGCAGGTCTTACACATCCGAATATTGTTAGCGTATATGATGTATGCGAGGACGATGGAAGATATTTTATTGTCATGGAGCTTGTTGAGGGTATTACCCTTAAGGAATACATCAATCTGAACGGAAGACTGAGTATGGCTCAGGCTATTGATTTTTCTATTCAGATAGCTTCAGGACTTGAGGCTGCTCACGAGCATCATGTAATACATAGGGATATCAAGCCGCAGAATATCATAGTATCAAAGAGTGGTAACATTAAGGTTACTGATTTTGGTATAGCCAAGGCGGCTACCTCAACTACTATGTCAACAACCGGTATCGGATCGGTTCATTATATTTCACCTGAACAGGCTAGAGGCGGTTACAGTGATGAGAGAAGTGATATATATTCTCTCGGTATAACCATGTACGAGATGGTAACAGGAAGAGTACCATTTGAAGGCGATACAAATGTTGCCATAGCTCTGATGCATATTCAGAATGATATGATACCGCCCAGACAGCTTTATGCAGATATCTATCCAAGCTTTGAGAAGATAATCATGAAGGCGGCGCAGAAAAAGCCGGAGAGACGATATCTTACAGCGGCAGCTCTTATAGCTGATCTGAACAGAGTTAAGGATAATCCTAATATAGATATAATAGTAGCTCCTTCAACCATGACAGGTGCGCCGACTCATCAATTTACACCTGAGGATATGGAGAAGATTAAGAATGGTAGTGCCAGGAAGGGTTATGATGCAGGTACAAATGCTGCATATAATGGTTCGGCAGGCGGCTCTGCTTATGGAAATCAGGGTACGCATGGCAGAACACCTGAATCCTCTGAGGTGAGACCGGACAGAAGCCGTATAGAAGCGCTTCTGAATCAGCAGGATGAGGACTATTATGATGATCCTCCGGCTCCGGTTCAGGAACCGAGAAGAACTAATAAGGGTAGTCTCAAAAAAGTAGATGATGACGATGAATATGAAGTAACTGCCGAAAGAGACGATGAGGAAGAGGTTGATCCTAAGCTTGAAAAGGCTGTAATGATAGGCGGAATCGCAGCGGCTGTTATAGTTGCTATCATTGTATTTGTAATGATAGGAAATATGATGGGCTGGTTTGATTTTGGAAGTAACAAGAAGGATGATGATGGAACAACTACAGAAACAGTTTCGGTAACCTCGACTACTGAAGCAACTACAGAAGCAGTTGCAATGGTCAAGATGATCGATGTTGTAGGACTCAGTGAGAAAGCAGCAGAAAAGGATCTGAAGGAAGCCGGACTTAATAACTATGAATTTGTAGAAGAATATTCTGTAGATGTAAAGCAGAGCTATGTTATCAGCCAGAATGTTGAGGCCAAGACAGATATAGCCAAGGATACCAAGATCATTATTACAGTCAGTGCCGGAGCAGAGGAGCTGACCGTTGCTGATGTAAATAATATGGAAGAGGATGAAGCCTATAATACTTTGGAGAAGCAGGGCTTCAAGCCTACAAGATCTTATAAGTTTGACGAGGAGATAGAATCCGGTCATGCTATAAAGACAGATCCTGCAGCGGGTACAAAGCTTAAGGCAGGGGAAGCTATCACTATCTACATCAGTCAGGGTGAAGAAGAGAAGACAGTAGGTGTTCCTGCTCTTGCCGGACTTACAGAGGCAGTTGCCAGAGGAAGTCTTGAGGCAAACAATCTGACAGTTGGAAATGTTACCTATGAATTTGATTCAACAGTTCCTGAAGGTCAGGTTATAAGACAATCTGTAGCGGCAGATACACAGGTTAAGGAAGGAACAGTTGTTGATATAGTGATCAGCAACGGTCCTGAATCAAAGACCTATAAGGGTACGGTAACAGGTACTATTTCTACTGCAGATGAAACACTTATGGCTACAAATGTAACTGTAACCGTATATGTAAATGATACAGATGGTTACCATCAGGTATATACAGTAACACAGATGGGAAGTACCTTTGACGTAAGTGGATCAGCCGAGGGACTCCAGTATAACAATGGAACAGTTTCCTTTACGGTAGTTGATGCAGAAGGAAATGATGTATCCAATATGTATAGCAAGTCTCTGACCTTATCTTATGAAAATGAGTAACCAGTGTTAAACCGGGATGATAATTAAAGGAATCAGCGGCTTCTACTATGACAGGTAGATGCCGCTGTTTGTTTGAATTACAGTTTAGATATAATGGAGGAACTGGAAATGAATATTCTGGCACCATCAATGTTGTCGGCTGATTTTGGAAATCTTGATAGTAACCTGAAGCATGTGATTCGGGCGGGTGCTGACGTAATACATGTGGATGTTATGGATGGTAATTTTGTGCCAAATATTTCATTTGGACCTCCGGTAATAAAATATGTCAAAAAGGCGGTTCCGGATGCAAGACTGGATGTGCATGCCATGATACTGGATCCTATACGGTATCTGGATGTGCTCACTAAGTTTGGTATCTGGGGGCTCACTATACATGTAGAGGCAACGAATCATATTAAGGAGGATCTTGCAGCTATTAAAGCGGCAGGTATCAGGGCGGGAGTTGCTATCAGTCCGGACACTCCTGTTTCCAGTATATATGATCTCATGGATATGGTTGATATGGTTCTTGTGATGAGCGTATATCCGGGCTTTGGCGGTCAGAGCTTTATAGAGGGAACCTATGACAGGATACGGGCTGTAAAAGAGAAGGCGGCAGAAAGAGGACTGGAGCTTGATATTCAGGTGGATGGTGGAGTTACACTGAATAATCTGGAAGATGTTTTAGATGCCGGTGCAAATGTAATAGTAGCCGGTTCAGCTATATTTGGCGAAAATATAGATAAAAATGTTAATGATTTTAAGAATATAATGAATAGATAATAATATGAATATAATTATTGTTGCATGTGGAAATGTAAATACAGAGCAGCTTTGCTGCCTTTATAAGAATACAAGGGAGCCTTATCTGATAGGCGTTGACAGGGGGACGGTTACCATCCTGAGTGCCGGACTTCCTGTTTCACTTTCGGTGGGAGACTATGATTCTCTTGTCGAAGGAGATGAGAAGAAGCTGGAGGCTGTCAGTAACAGAGAGATCCTGAATCCTGTTAAAGATGATTCCGATACAGAGCATACCTTGCGGCGGGCTATCGATATGGAGCCTGAGAGTATAGTTCTGATGGGAGCTACAGGAAGCAGGCTGGATCATACCTTTTCCTGTATCAGAATGCTTCGTGCAGCCGAGGAAAAAGGAATCGATGCCTATATACTGGATGAGAATAACAAAATCAGAGTGACCAGAGGTGAGGTTATACTATATAAGAACAGCACCTTTTATTACAGGGATAGGGATTATAAGAATCATTATATTTCCGTCCTTCCATATGGCGACGAGCTGAAGCACCTTACAGAGAAGGGCTTTAAATATGAGATAGAGGACTACACACTTCCTGCGGCAAGCTCGCGGGGAGTCAGCAATGAGATAGTTCAGGATAAGGGAATCATTTCCTGTCAGGACTACATGATCATTATGGAGACCAGAGACTGATGAAGATACGTACCTTCTCACTGGGAAATACAAGACCTGTTGAACTGGGTCTTACATCCACAATATTTCTGACCGGCTTTACCGGTGTCATATTACTTCCGTTTTATCTGTACCTGTTTGGGGCAGGGGTATTCTGGGAGTATTTTGGCGTACTCCTTTGCATGATGATTGTGTGGAGCAGTGTCTCCTTTAAGCTGATGAGATACGCGAGACGCGGTAAGGATATTATGTCCCTTCCGGGATATTTCAGCTACAGATTTGGCGGTTCTCTGGATTATATAAGAGTTTTTTCTGCTATTGAGATAAGCATACTTTCAGTTGTTATCGTATCCTTACTGGTAAAAGAGCTGGGCTTTATCATAAATATGATCTTTGGATATAACCAGAGTGTGGTTACATTTGTTATCATTATGATACTTTCCCTGGAGGTAGGGCTTCTTGGCATGATCGGGATAACCAGAACAGCTCCCTATAAAGCTGTAGCCATACTTCTGATTCTTATAATTATTGATATATATATGTATAGCTCTGCGGGAATTGGCAGACTAGTCAGAAATATGATGGAAATAGATATTACCGGAAGTGTAAGTGATTATATGAATGTGCTTTTTCATGACAAAAAACCGCTTACAGTTCAGGATTATATATCTCTTATATCCATGGGACTTCTGGCTTCGGGTACGCCTTTCTTTCTCAGTACATTTTTCACTGTGAGAAATGCCAGAAGCATCATAAGCGGCAGACGTGTCATGATGCTGTTTGCGATAATGGAATTTGTGGCGGCTGCATTTTTTGGTGCTATTTCCAGAGGATATCTGTTCCCTGAGAGACTTACCAATTCTCTTTCTGAATATATAAGCCTGCTTTATTTCAGATTCAGACAGTCCGGAAGTGCCGGTGAGACGGTTGGCGTGCTTTTGATTATAATGATAGTTCTGGGATTTGTGGTTACTATAGAGGGGGCATTACATATCTGTATAGTCTGTATATATGAAGATATTCTGAACAAAGGCCGTCTTATAAGAGTAAGCCATAAGCACGAAGACCGTAATATAGTTATATGCTCGGTTATGACAGGGCTTGTAATATTTCTTGTAAATGCTTATATGCAGCAGCTATCGATTAACATTGTGCTGGTATTTATAGCAACACTTGGATGCTCTATAGCACCTACGGTTTCTATGTCCCTTGCGTGGAAAAGAATGAACAGATTCGGGTGTCTTGCCGGTCTTATATCAGGAATGGTAAGCGTTCCCGTGTTCAAATATGCAGCGCTCTTTAGTCTTGATGAGGAGAAGATATCTCTGTGCGACCTGCTGGGAGTGAATTCGGTCATACCTTCGATGGTATTTACATTTTTGGTTATAGCACTGGTCAGTCTTATCACTCCACCGCCGGAGGAGGAACTGGTAACGACATTTATAAATGTCAGAAACAGAATATCGGAATAGATTTACAGATAAAAAGGAAACCGAATGGATTTTCAGTGATATATAATCTGAAAAGACAAAGAAAAAAGCGCCTCACGAACGAGACGCCTTAGATACACTATTCATAGGGTGAGAGAGTTATGAAAAATCTATGATTTAAATATAAACTTAAAAAATGAACAAACTGTTAACGAGTTTTAAAAAAACTGTAAAGATTTACATAACTTTCCGGAATAATAAAAAAGTATGTAAATAAAATCCAGGATTTTAAAATATTGTCATTTATAGGATAATTCTTTGGTTTTAACTGGAGTCTTAATGTGATACAATAACTTATCAGAGCGAAGTCTCATACTGGAGGAGGAAATATCATGAGTGAACTTGAGCTTGAACTGAAGGGCGAAGAAGAACTTACTGGTCTCAGTGAGAATACTACTTATATCACAAGAGAGACTACAATAAGTGGAGATATAGATATAGACGGCGACATCGAGATGGAAGGCAGAGTGGAGGGAAATATTCGCTGCAGTGGAAAGCTTGTTGTCGGAGGCCGTGTAATAGGAAATATAAGTGCCGGTGAGCTATATACCAGTCAGGCTCATATAGAGGGCGAGATTGTTTCAAGAGGTATGGTTAAGATTGGTACCGGATCTGTAACTATGGGAAATATTTCTGCGGAGTCGGCAGTGATAGCCGGAGCTGTTAAGGGAGATATTGATGTGAGAGGCGATGTTGTGGTGGATTCGACTGCTGTTGTTGTCGGCAATATCAAGTCCAAGGATGTTCAGATTAACAGTGGTGCAATACTTAACGGTATGTGCGAACAGAGCTATGCCCAGGTTGATGTAAATAAATACTTCAGCGAGAATATAGAAAGTCTGGACTGATAATCAGGATAACAGTAATAAAAAGGAGACAGAAATGGAATTAAAGAGGATACTGCTTAAGCTTAGTGGAGAGGCTCTTGCCGGTGATGCTCATCATGGCTTTTCAGATGAGGAGGTTACAAGAGTTGCTCTTGAGGTAAAGAAGGTTGTTGATAAAGGCATTCAGGTCGGAGTCGTAATAGGCGGCGGCAATTTCTGGAGAGGCCGCAGCTCCAATGAGATGGACAGAGTAAAGGCTGACCAGATCGGAATGCTTGCTACAGTCATGAACTGTATATATGCTGCTGATGCATTTAGAAGAGCCGGCATGAAGTGCCGTATTACATCACCCTATGCCATAGGTGATGTAACTGAGCTGTATGTAAGAGATAAGGCTATAGAGTATATGGAGCAGGGCTATGTTGTGTTCTATGCCGGAGGAACCAGTCATCCATATGTATCAACTGATATGGCTGCGGTTCTCAGAGCCATAGAGACAAAGTGCGATGCAATACTTTCTGCCAAGGCAATAGACGGAGTATATGACAGCGATCCTAAAGTGAATCCGGACGCCAAGAAATATGACACAATGAAGATGTCTGATATAGTTGACCAGAAGCTTGGAGTTATAGATCTTGCATCAGCAGTGCTTGCTATGGAGAATCATATGCCTATGCTTCTCTTCGGACTTAGCGAGAAGGATTCCATAGTAAGAGCAGTATCGGGAGAGAAGATAGGTACTATGGTTGAGGCCTGAGTTAGTAGTAAAAGGCTAATAATTATTTCAACAGAAAACGAAGAATTATTAATAATATAAAACATAGAACGTATTAGGGAGGTTTTAACATGACAAATTTAGAAGAAAAGATGCAGAAGGTTTTAGATAATCTTGAGGCAGAATATGCAACTATAAGAGCAGGACGTGCTAATCCGCACATCCTTGACAAGATTAAGGTTGAGTATTATGGAACCATGACCAATATGCAGGGTGTTGCAAATGTAACTGTCCCTGAAGCAAGAACTCTGAAGATATCACCATGGGAGCCAAGCATGGTAAAAACCATCGAGAAGGCTATACTTGCATCAGATCTTGGAGTTACTCCAAATAATGACGGAAAGAACGTTATCATCAATTTCCCTGAGCTTACAGAGGAAAGACGTAAGGAGCTTGCAAAGGATATCAAGAAGAAGGGCGAAGAGGCTAAAGTAGCTGTTCGTAATGCCAGACGTGATGCTAACGAAGCTGCCAAAAAGCAGAACAAGGCTGGCGAGATATCTGAGGATGAACTGGCTGATGCAGAGGATGAGATTCAGAAGGCAACTGATAAGTTTATCAAGAAGATAGATGAGCTTGTTGATGGCAAGACCAAGGATATAATGACAGTATAATTTGGAGGACTGCTTAGTATGTCTGATAAGAAGGGTTCAAATGAAAAGTACAGGGTTCCTGAACATGTAGCTATCATTCTTGACGGAAATGGGAGATGGGCCCAAAAACGCCATATGCCGCGTAACTTCGGACATAAGGCTGGTGCTGATAATCTCGAACAGGTTATAGAGGATGCATGGGATCTGGGCATCAAGTATCTGACGGTATATGCATTTTCAACAGAAAACTGGAAAAGATCAGTGGAAGAGGTTACCGGACTTATGACCATCCTCAGGGATTTTCTCAGAAAATCCATAGATAAATCCATGAAGAATAACATGCGTGTCCGTGTTCTGGGAAGAAGAGACCGTCTTGATAATGATATAGTTAAAGCAATAGAAGACCTGGAGGAAACAACCAAAAATAATACCGGAATCCAGTTCAATGTAGCTCTTAACTATGGCGGCAGAGACGAGATAACAAGAGCGGTTCAGTCTATAGCAGAGGATGTAAGAAATGGTAAGCTGGATACTTCTGATATTACAGAGGAGCTTATATCTTCCAGACTGGATACAGCCGATATACCTGATCCGGATCTTCTTATCAGAACCAGTGGAGAACTCAGGATATCCAATTTCCTGCCCTGGCAGATATCCTACAGTGAGTTCTATTTCTGTGATACCCTGTGGCCGGATTTTGACAAAGAAGCTCTGAAGAAGGCGATTGACTATTATAATGGTCGAGACAGGCGCTTCGGAGGCGTATAGATTGGAGAACTAGGAATTGTTTAAGACAAGACTTATTAGTGGTATAGTGCTTGTTGCTCTTGCGTTTCTTACGCTGTGGATAGGAGGACCTGTTACAGGTCTTGTTACTATGGCACTCTCCCTTGTGGGAGTATTTGAGCTGTGCAGAGTATATAAGATAGAGCAGAGATCACCGGCGGTTCTGGCATATGTCTGGACCGTCATATATTATGCTATGCTGATGTTTCGTGATGTGGAAATAAGGGGCTTTCAGATAGGAAGGCTTACACTTCCGCTGATGATCACGTATCTTCTGGCTATACTTGCAGCATATGTATTTAGATTCCCCAAGTACCATGATAGAGAGATTATGGCAGCATTTATGTCATTTTTCTATGTCAGCGTAATGCTTTCATATATCTATAAGATAAGAGTTATGGAAAATGGCGGTTATTTCGTGGTGCTCATATTCCTCTGTTCCTGGGGAAATGATACCCTTGCGTACTGTACAGGTATGCTTTTCGGTAAGCATAAGATGTCTCCGAAGCTTAGTCCCAAGAAAAGTATAGAAGGACTTATCGGAGGAATAATCGGCGCCGGAATACTTGGACTGCTTTATGGACTGTTCTTTAAGTCCAGGTTTGATTCTATAGATCATGTAGAGTTAGTTCTGTTTATTATCTGTGCGCTGGGAGCTGTTCCGGCAGTTATCGGTGATCTTGCTGCATCTGCCATAAAGAGAAATAATGATGTTAAGGACTATGGCAGACTGATACCGGGACACGGAGGCGTGCTTGACAGATTTGACAGTATGATATTTACAGCGCCTATTATATATTATCTTGTTGTATTTGTTTCCGGACTATAAGGACATCTGTCTGCATTATATAAGCGGAATATAAGTGGGATATAAGTGGAATATAAGTAAAGGCAAGTGGTGTATAAACGGCAGGAAATCAGAGGTGACAAATGAAGAATATATCTATAATTGGTTCAACCGGATCAATAGGAACCCAGGCTCTTGATATAGTAAGAGCAAATGGGGATATCCGGGTATCAGCCATTTCATGTGGGAAAAATATAGATTTGGTAGAGAAACAGGCCCGGGAGTTTAAACCTGAGCTTGTTTCTGTTTCAAGCGAAGATGATGCCAGAGACCTGAGAGTGAGACTGGCGGATACTTCTGTCAGAGTCGCAAGCGGAATGGAGGGACTTATAGAGGTAGCTACCTATCCGAAGGCGGAGATGGTTCTGACAGCAATCGTTGGAATGATCGGAGTAGAGCCGACCCTTGCCGCTATCGATGCCGGAAAGGATATAGCACTTGCCAACAAGGAAACCCTCGTTACAGCAGGGCATCTTGTTATGAAGGCGGCGGCTGATAAGGGAGTCAGGATACTTCCTGTTGACAGTGAGCACAGTGCCATATTCCAGAGTCTTCAGGGAAACAGCAGGAATAAGATAGCCAGGATACTGCTTACAGCTTCGGGCGGTCCTTTCAGGGGAAAGACGAGAGAGGAGCTGAAATGCGTGACGGTCGAGCAGGCGCTGAAGCATCCAAACTGGTCTATGGGAGCGAAGATCACTATTGACAGTGCCTCCATGGTCAACAAGGGGCTGGAGGTAATAGAAGCTCACTGGCTTTTTAATACGGACATAAAGGATATCGAGGTACTTATACAGCCTCAGAGTATTATTCATTCTGCAGTTGAATATGAGGACGGAGCTGTTATAGCCCAGATGGGTACTCCTGATATGAAGCTGCCGATACAATATGCATTTTATTATCCGGAAAGAAGATATCTTGCAGGCGAAAGACTGGATTTTAAGAAAATCCGTAGTATAGTTATAGAGAGTCCTGACTTTGATACCTTCCGCGGAGTCCCTCTTGCTATAAAGGCCAGCGAGATAGGCGGCTCGATGCCTACAGTTATGAATGAGGCAAATGAGATTGCAAATGCTGCTTTCCTGGCTGGAAGGATCAGCTTCCTCGAAATATATGATATGATCGAATATGCTATGTCACAGCATACAGTTATTCAGGATGCGGGACTTATTGATATACTAGAAACGAGAGATTGGACGGACCGGCTTTTGAAGGATAAGTATGGAGTCTGACGATTAATTATTTATGCAAGGTTTGAAGAATATATGAATATTATAGCTATGATCTTAATGTTTGGCGTGATTGTATTTGTCCACGAGTTTGGACATTTTATCTTCGCCAAGATGAATGGGATAAAGGTAAATGAGTTCGCCATAGGAATGGGCCCTATAATATCCACCTGGCGCAGGAAGGATACAGCCTACTCACTGAGGGCGCTTCCTCTTGGAGGATACTGTCTGATGGAGGGGATGGCTGAGGAGTCAGAGGATGCAAATGCATTTAACTCCAAATCAGTTCTTTCCAGACTGTCAGTGCTTTTTGCAGGTCCCTTTTTTAACTTTGTTCTGGCATTCCTTCTATCGATAATCATCTGCCATTTTTACGTTCTGGATGTTCCGGTACTGGACGAGATAAGCCCGGGAAGTGCTGCCGAGGAGGCGGGGATACTGCCCGGAGACGAGATCATCAGGCTTGATGGTAAGAGGATATATAATTACCGTGAGATAACGCTGTATTCCATGGTTACGGACGTCAAGAAACCGGTTGACATAACATATAGGAGAAATGGTGAGGAACATACAGTTACACTCACGAGAAAGCTGGACGAGGAAACCGGAAATTATTATTTTGGATTCCTGAGCCGGGGCAGAATGTCCACCGGAATAGCGGAGGAACTAAAATACTCGGTCTATGAGGTCAGGTTCCAGATAAAGGCTGTGGTATATTCACTTAAGATGCTGTTTACCGGAAAGGCGGACAAGGACAGTCTCATGGGTCCGGTTGGTATGGGCAAGGTTGTAAATGATGTAATCGAAACGGCAAAGGAAGAAACTGAGGATGAAACAGCGGCTGTGCAGTTCATGGTTGTACTTCTGAATATCATTAATCTTGCGGTCCTTTTCAGTGCCAATCTGGGAGTGATGAATCTTCTTCCTGTTCCTGCACTTGATGGCGGAAGGATAGTATTTGTCCTGATAGAAGCAATCGCCGGTAAAGCAGTGCCAAAGGAAAAGGAAATGGTGGTTACGGCGGTGAGCGTTGTGCTGCTCATGCTGCTTATGATATTTGTATTCTTTAATGATCTGGGAAATGTAATTAATGGATAGCTGTACCTCATGCGGGACATCTGTTTATATATAATTTAAAAAACCGGTGCGGCAGAAGCTGAGTATGAGAAATAGAAGCTCGTTGGAATATGGAGGCAATCATGACATATAGAGAAAATACCAGAAAGATAAAGATAGGTGACGTGGTAATAGGTGGCGGAAGTCCCATAGCTATACAGTCGATGACCAATACTGAGACATCGGATATTGATGCAACAGTTGATCAGATACTTAGTCTCGAGGAGGCGGGCTGTGACATAGTAAGATGTACGGCAAATACCGAAGCGGCTGCAAGAGCCTTTGAGAAGCTTAAGGAAAGAACTCATGTTCCGCTTGTGGCGGATATTCATTTCCAGTACAAGCTTGCCATACTTGCCATGGAAGCCGGAGCAGACAAGATACGTATAAACCCGGGTAATATCGGATCGGCAGAGAATCTGAAGGCTGTGGTTTGTGTTGCCAAGAAGAAGAATATCCCTATCAGAGTCGGAGTAAACAGCGGCTCACTTGAGCAGCAGTTTATAGACCGGTATGGAGGAGTTACTGCTGAAGGAATAGTTGCCAGTGCGCTGGATAAGGTAAGGATGATCGAAGAACAGGACTATGACAATATTGTTATCAGTATCAAGTCTTCAGATGTAATGATGTCCGTTAAGACACACGATCTGATATCCGAGCAGACGAACTATCCGCTTCATGTCGGTATCACAGAGTCGGGTACACTCTGGAGCGGAAATATCAAGTCTTCAGTGGGACTTGGAATAATACTGAATAAGGGTATCGGTGATACCATACGTGTATCCCTGACAGGAGATCCTGTGGAAGAGGTAAGAACAGCAAAGCTCATCCTAAAGACCCTTGGACTCAGAAATGATGGTATTACACTTGTGTCCTGCCCAACCTGTGGCAGAACCCATATAGATCTTATAGGCCTGGCAAATGAAACAGAGAAGCTTATCAGTAATTATAAGCATCTGAATATCAAGGTGGCTGTAATGGGCTGTGCGGTAAATGGACCGGGTGAGGCAAGAGAAGCTGACCTTGGAATTGCAGGCGGAGATAATGTAGGGCTTATCTTTAAGAAGGGTGAGATACTCAGAAAGGTGCCACAGGAGAAACTGCTAAGTGAACTGAAAAAAGAACTTGATAACTGGAAATGATTGATATTTGAAAGGGGTTATTTGTTTGGAAGAAAAGCTTTTTAAGGACGTTTTTCCGGGGATAATACTTGGCGATGCCGGCGAATATTTTGATGATGTAAAGGTAACATATGTTGATCTGGTTAAGAATACCCAGAGTCTTTATGTTGGAATCAGATCCTCGCATCTGATACCCTGGGATTATATCAGGATGGTTGAGGAAGCTGTCAGAATATATGTATTTGGAGAATATACAAAAAGAAAGGTCAAGATAGAGGAAAGATATACTCTTTCAACCCAATATACACTTAAGAGTTTGATGGATATGCATCTGGACAGTATACTGGAGGAGCTGAAGGAGCAAAGCTCTGTAGAATATACACTGGTAAAAAATGGTACTATCAAGATTGAGTCAGGTGCCATTCATATAGATATTCCGGAAGGTCTTATGGCTGTAAAGAAAAAGGCTGAGATAGAAAAGTTTTTCAATCATACACTGGCTAAGAAATTCGGAATGAATGCGGGCACTGTAGTTCATCTGGTAGAGAATCCTAAGTTTACTGAAAAGATGGTGGATGAACTGCTGGATACACTTCCCTTTGGTGCTGCTCCTGTGGAACAGCAGCAGAGTGAGATCGAGAAGCAGATGATAGAAACCTATGATCCGGATACCAACAGTGTTTCCATCAAGCAGTTCGTATCAAAGGCTGCAGAACCGGTGGAGAAGAAGAAGGATTACAAGAAGAGAGCTGAGGATTTCAGAAGAAAGAATTATAATGATATAGACTGCTTTTATGGTAAAAATACCGAAGGTGATATAGTCGAGATAGGTACTATTGTGGAAGAAACCCCTAACTTTGTTGTTGTAAGAGGACAGGTGTTCGGAGTAGAGACCAAGCCTATCAGAAATGAGAAGACTATACTTACGGGATATATTACTGATTTTACAGATTCCATAGGCTTTAAGATATTTCTGAAAAATGCAGATCTGGAGCCTGTTTTAGAGGAACTGCATGAGGGTGCATTTGTTCTGATGAAGGGTATTCCGGTAAAGGATCTGTGGTCCAAAGAGCTGATAATTGATAAGATAGATGGTATCAAGCCAAGCTCTGATTTCAGAACAATGAGGATGGATAATGCGCCTGAAAAAAGAGTGGAGCTCCATCTCCATACACGTTTCAGTGAAATGGATTCTGTTGTAAATGTTGAAAAAGCTGTCAAGAGAGCAGTTGACTGGGGACATAAGGCTATAGCCATAACCGACCATGGAGTGGTTCAGGCATTTCCGGTTGCGAATAAGTGTCTTAAAAAGGCTGGGGCATCGGAGGATTTCAAGCTGCTTTTTGGTGTGGAGGGCTACTTTGTTGATGACATCAAGACTCTTGTTATGAATGGTCATGGACAGAGTCTGGACAGCGAATATGTTGTATTCGATATAGAGACTACAGGACTCTCGTTTAAGTTCTGTAAGATCATAGAAATCGGTGCGGTAAGACTGGATAAAGCGGGAAATGTTATCTCAAGATTCTCCGAGTTTGTTAACCCTGAGGAGCCGATTCCCTATAGCATAGAAAAGCTGACCTCCATAAATGACAACATGGTAAAGGATGCCGATACTATTGACAAGGTTCTGCCGCGTTTTCTGGAGTTCTGCCGGGGAGCAATGCTTGTAGCGCATAATGCAACCTTTGATACTACCTTCATAAGAGTTAATGCAAGAAGACTTGGGCTGGAGTATGACTTTACAGCTCTTGATACCATGACGCTGGCTTATATATTCCTGCCTGAGCTGGGAAGATATAATCTGGACAGACTTACTCATTATTTCAAGCTGACTAATGCTCATCACCACAGAGCCTGTGATGATGCCGAGGTTACGTCTGAGATATTTGTGAGACTTCTTCGTATGATGAGGGAGTCCGGAGCGGATACGGTAGATGATCTGAACAAGATGGGAAGTGCTTCTCCTGATTCCATAAAAAAAGCCAAGAGCTATCATGGCATTATATTTATAAAAAATGAGGTCGGAAGAACTAATCTTTACAGGCTTATTTCCGAATCCCATATTAAGTATTTTAACAGGAAACCCCGTATTCCTATGTCACTTATTGAGAAGTACAGGGAGGGACTGATAGTTGGTTCTGCCTGTGCATCAGGGGAGCTGTTTCAGGCTGTTCTGGACGGGGCAGAGGATGAAGAGATAGAGAGACTTGTCAGGTTCTTTGATTATCTGGAGATACAGCCTATAGGCAACAATAAGTTTCTTCTGGAAGATGAGAAGATGGACAGGGTTAATTCCTGGGACGATCTCAGAGATCTGAACAGGGAGATAGTTAAGCTTGGTGAAAAGTATGATAAGCCGGTGGTTGCAACCGGAGATGTGCATTTTCTTGATCCTGAGGATGCTATATATCGTGCGATCATTCTGGAAAGTACCAAGTATAAGGGCATGTCTGCCAAGAAGAAGGAAGAGGAAGAGGCGAGACTTGCCAGGGAAAGAGAAGAACGTGGCGGCTCCAATAATATGAATCTTATGAAGGATGCCATGGAGAAACAGCCGCCGCTTTATCTTAAAACTACAGAGGAAATGCTGGAGGAGTTTTCGTATCTTGGAGAGGACAAGGCATATGAGGTTGTTGTTACAAATTCCAATCTTATCGCCTCGTGGATAGATAAGATATCTCCGGTTCGTCCTGACAAGGCGCCACCGAGGATAGAGAATTCAGATCAGATACTTAGACAGATATGCTATGACAAGATGCATGAAATGTATGGACCTAATCCTCCGAAGATAGTAACGGACAGACTGGATAAGGAGCTTGATTCCATAATAGGTAACGGCTATTCGGTTATGTACATAGTTGCGCAGAAGCTGGTATGGAAATCCAATGAAGACGGATATATGGTAGGTTCAAGAGGATCGGTTGGTTCCTCCTTTGCTGCAACGATGGCAGGTATTACAGAGGTTAATCCTCTGCCGGCGCATTATCTCTGTCCTAACTGCTTCTATACTGAGTTTGACAGTGAGCGGGTTAAGGCATATGCAGGTGAATGTGGCTGTGATATGCCGGACGCCGTATGTCCTGAGTGTGGAACCAAGCTGAAGAAGGAGGGACAGGATATTCCATTTGAAACCTTCCTGGGCTTCAAGGGAGACAAGGAACCGGATATAGATCTTAACTTCTCCGGTGAATATCAGCCCCGTGCGCATGCCTATGTTGGTGAGATATTCGGAAGTGACCATTCCTTTAAGGCAGGAACCATAGGTACTGTCGCAGAAAAGACTGCTCTCGGCTTTGTAAGAGATTACTGCAAATACAGAGGAGTGGATAAACGTTGGGCGGAAATGGAAAGACTGTCCAAGGGCTGCATAGATGTAAAAAGAACTACCGGGCAGCATCCGGGCGGTATCATAGTTACTCCGGATGATGAGGAGATATACAGCTTTACTCCTGTACAGAAGCCGGCAAATGATATGTCTGTTGATATAATTACAACGCATTTTGAGTATCATTCCATAGACCATAACCTCCTCAAGTTTGATATACTTGGGCATGATGATCCTACCATGATCAAGAGACTGGAGGATCTGACCGGAGTCAAGGCGACAGATGTGCCTCTTGACGACAAGCAGGTAATGGAACTGTTTAAAAGCACTAAGCCGCTGGGAATAGAGCCTGAGGATATAGATGGAATCCCTCTTGGATGTCTGGGTGTACCGGAATTCGGTACAGAGTTTGCCATGCAGATGCTTATCGATGCGGATCCGCAGAGCTTCTCTGATCTGGTTCGTATCGCCGGACTGTCTCATGGTACAGATGTATGGCTTGGAAATGCACAGAAGCTTATTCAGGAAGGCAAGTGTAAGCTGTCCAGTGCTATATGCTGTCGTGACGATATAATGGTTTATCTTATGAATCAGGGGCTTGACTCATCTGATGCATTTACTATAATGGAGCGTGTGCGTAAGGGTACTGTTGCCAAGGGTAAGTGCGATGAGTGGCCGGACTTCAAGGCGAAGATGGAGGCGAAGGGTGTTCCGGACTGGTATATCTGGAGCTGTGAGCAGATAAAGTATATGTTCCCTAAGGCTCATGCGGTTGCCTATGTTATGATGTCCTGGCGTGTTGCCTACTACAAGATATATTATCCGCTTGCTTACTATGCGGCGTATTTCAGTATAAGAGCAGATGCATTTTCCTATGAGATCATGTGTCAGGGAGAAGCTCATCTGGACGGCGTGCTCAAAGTATATAAGGCTATGGACAAGAACAAGATGACGGCTACAGAAAAAGGTCTTCTGAAGGATATGAAGATCGTTAAGGAAATGTATGCCAGAGGCTTCGAGTTCATGCCGCTGGATATATATACTGCAAAGGCCAAGCGTTTCCAGATTATAGATGGCAAGATCATGCCGAGCTTCCTGGCTGTTGATAAGATGGGTGAAACCGCGGCAGTCCAGATGGAAGAGGCTGCAAAGGCGGGACTGTTCCTGTCTCAGCAGGAGCTGAAGGACAGAGCCAAGATATCATCATCAGTTATAGAAAAGATGGAAGAGCTGGGAATACTGGGCGATATGCCGAAGACCAGTCAGCTTACATTTGACTTTCTGAGCTGAGATGGTAATTAGTGTATTTGAGATACCCTGCTTCGTAGGGGCAGATGCTTCGCATATGGAATTAAGCTTTGTAACTAATCAGGTGAAAGAGAAATATTTATCATGGTTAAATCAGTAGTATTTGATCTGGATGGTACACTGCTGGATACATCGGCAGGTGTCATCAGTTCAGTAAAGAAACTAATAAAAAAATATGGATACAGGGAGCTTACCAGGGCGGAGCTTGAAACCTTCATAGGTCCACCGATCAGTAAGTCGGTGGAACGAGTGTTCGGCGTGTCTCCGGAAGAGGCTATGGAAGCCATGCAGTATTTCCGTGAGGAATATCCAAAGGAGGATATATATAAGGCTGATCATTATGATGGGCTGGAGAAGCTGCTTGCTGACCTTAAGGAAGGCGGCTTCAAGGTCGGGGTTGCGACATATAAGAGAGAGGATATGGCGAAGACCTTACTGGAAGAAAAGGGACTCGCAAAATATTTTGACGTGATACATGGTTCAAACCGTGAGGCAAATCTCACAAAGGCGGATGTGGTAGCTATGACCATACGTGACCTGGGACATGACAGCTCTGAGACAGTTATGATAGGTGACAGCGATAATGATGCCATAGGTGCCGAGGAGGCAAACGCACTTTTTATAGGAGTTACCTACGGCTTCGGGTTCAAGTCCCGCGAGGATGTGGAGAGATATAAGAATATCGGAGTGGCTGTCACACCCGGGGAAGTGCTGGAGATAATCAGAGGATTATAATTTATTTATCAGAGAATATAATTCATTAATCAGAGGGTTGTGCTTCATTAATAAATCTGGAGATTATGTTTCGGTAATTATGCAGCGGAATATCTGATAATAAAAAGTGGTTGTTACGATTGTGTAGATTAAAAAAAGATTATTATGAAAGATTATTATGAAAGATTATTATGATAGGAAGAGATATAAGAATAGGAAGAAGCGTCTGGAATAATGCTAAGAATATAGATAAGGCTAAAACGTTAAAATCAGAAGCTGCTTCGATGACAAGTAATGAAGCTTTAATAAAAAATAAAGAAATAGATAGCAGAAAGGAAGGACACATGAGAGACCTAAAATTACTTGACTGTACTATTAGAGATGGTGGCTATGTAAATGACTGGAATTTTGGTCATGACAATCTTATAAGCATCTATGAGAGGCTTATTGATTCGGATGTGGATTATATTGAACTTGGATTCCTCGATGACAGAAGGGAGTTTGATATAAACCGCAGTATCATGCCGGATACAGACTGCATGGAAAAAATATATGGAACCGTAGATAAGAAGGGCAAGATAGTATTTGGTATGATTGACTATGGAACCTGTTCCATAGACCATATTAAGCCAGCCAGTGAAGCATATATTGATGGTATCAGAGTCATCTTCAAGAAGCATCTCAGAGTACAGGCGCTGGATTTCTGTCGCCAGTTAAAGGAGCTGGGATATATCGTATTTGCCCAGCTTGTATCGGTAACAAGCTATACAGATGAAGAAATGCTGGATCTTATAAGACTTGCAAATGAAGTAAAGCCCAATGCTGTATCAATGGTAGATACTTATGGACTCATGCATCAGAATAATCTGACTCATTTTATAGATCTTCTGGATAAGGGACTGGATCCATCCATATCACTTGGATATCATGGTCATAACAATTTCCAGATGGGCTATGCTAACTGTATTGCCATGCTGGCTTATGAGACTGAGCGTACTATGCTGGTAGATGGAACTCTCTACGGTATGGGTAAGAGTGCGGGAAATGCACCTATAGAGCTTGTGGCAATGCATATGAATGAGCACTACGGTAAGCATTATCATATAAGTCAGATGCTGGAAGCAATAGATGCAAATATCATGAACTTCTATACTCCTGCAACGTGGGGGTATAACTTGTTCTTCTATCTGGCTGCATCGAATGACTGTCATCCAAACTATGTGGCTGATCTGATGAATAAAAAGACTCTTTCTATCAAGTCCATCAATGAGCTTCTTTCCAGACTTCAGGGCGAGAAGAAGCTTTTATATGATAAGAAATATATGGAGGATCTTTATCTGGAATATCAGAGCCATGATATTGATGACCAGGAAAGTCTTGCCAAGCTTAGAGATGCGCTTGCAGGAAAAGATATATTAATAGTCGGACCCGGTAAATCTGTTGAAGATGAACAGGAGAAGATACAGAGCTTTCTGTCTGATCGCGAGCGGGATAATGTAAAGATTATCTCTATCAATTATATACCGGCGCTTGTTGAACCGGATATGGTGTTCATCAGTAATTCCAAGAGGTATCTGCAGATGACTACGGCACTTTCCAGAAAGGGAAATAATCTGGAAACTATCGGTACTTCAAATGTGACAAGTCATACCGCGCAGTTTGATTATAACCTTAACTATAGTGGACTGATTGATGAAAAAGCCCAGATTATAGATAACTCCTTTATCATGCTTCTGAAGACTATGATAAAAGCAGGAGTTAAAAAGGTTTATGCGGCAGGCTTTGATGGATATAGCGAAGATAAGCTGAACTTTGTAAATCCTGATATGGAATATACATTTATAAAGGATAGAACAGCAGAGCTTAACCAGTATGCAAAGGACAAGCTGGCGGAGCTCAGACCGGAGCTGGAGGTTACGTTTGTTACGTCATCACTTTATGAGGCGTAGTTACAGGGATTGAACTTATGAGCTATGAATAACGGAGTGGAACCCCGGTGATTCAATTACCGGGTGGTTCGCTGGAATTATTATTTTGAAAAAAGATTTATTGGAACTGATAAATGTGAGGTAGATAGATGATAGTGAAATTATCTGATTATATTGCGGACTTTCTGGTAGATAATGGTATATGTACTGTGTTTGGTGTGACCGGCGGTGGAGCCATGCATCTGAATGACAGTCTGGGACATAAGGAAGGACTCAGATTTGTATTTAATCATAATGAGCAGGGAAGTGCTGTTGCAGCGGAGGGCTATACCAGGCTTACAGGTAAATTAGCGGCTGTAAATGTTACCAGTGGACCCGGAGGAACTAATGCTATGACAGGAGTTCTGGGAGGATGGCTGGATTCTATTCCTATGTTTATTGTCTCAGGACAGGTAAAAAGAGAAACTACAACCTGGGCTACAGAGGTTCCGCTCAGACAGTTGGGAGATCAGGAATATCAGATCGTTGAAAGTGTACGGAACATGACTAAGTATGCAGTTATGGTGACAGATGAGTATGAGATAGCCTATCATCTGGAGAAAGCGCTGTTTCTTGCAACCAAGGGAAGAGGTGGTCCTGTATGGATAGACGTGCCTCTTGATGTCCAGGCAGCCAAGATAGAGACGGAAAAATTAGTACATTTTACCGGCAGCGAGGAGGAAAGGGAGCTTCTTAAAAAGGAAGAACCGGAAACTGTCAGTGATGAGACGGCTGCAGAGATCCTTAGAAGAATCAGTGAAGCTAAGAAGCCTCTTCTTCTTGCGGGTACAGCTATAAGACTGGCAGGAGGAGAGAAGGCATTTCTGGAGCTGGTTGACAAGCTGCAGATACCGGTGGTAACAGCCTGGAATGCACATGACACACTTCCTGATGATAATCCTTATTTTGTTGGAAGACCAAGTACGGTCGGAACCCGTGGGGGTAATTTTGCAGTTGAAAATGCTGATCTTATCCTTGTGCTGGGTTCCAGACTTAATATTCGTCTTATCAGCTATAACTATAAGGACTGGGCAAAGAATGCCTACAAGATAATCTGTGATATTGATGCGAATGAGCTGGAGAAGCCAACGGTTACTCCTGATATGAAGGTTCATGCAGATGTGAAGGATCTCATGGAAGCGCTTGTTCGCGGAATAGATGCAGGTAAGTATGAAAGAACTACTAAGTCTGTTGATGAGCATAGACACTGGCTGGAGTTTTCAAAGGGACTTAATGAGAAGTATCCGGCGGTTCTTCCGGAATATTATGAGACAGATAAGCCTCTCAATCCATATGTATTTGTTAAGAGATTCTTTGAAGATATGTCAGACAGTGAGGTATGTGTTACAGGAAATGGTTCAGCCTGCGTTATAGGCTTCCAGGGAGCAGTAATAAAGTCCGGAACAAGACTCTTTACCAATTCCGGCTGCGCCAGCATGGGCTATGGACTTCCGGCTGCACTGGGTGCGGGTGTTGCGAGAAGAGATATAGCAAATGGACGTCTTAAAACTGACGAGCTGTCTTCCGATAATGACAGACCGGAAAGAGTTATCTGTCTTGACGGAGATGGCTCCCTTATGATGAATCTTCAGGAGCTTCAGACTATAAGTGAGCTGGGGCTGGATTTTAAGCTGTTTATAATGAATAACAATGGATATCACAGCATCAGACAGACTCAGAATAATCTTTTTGGGGACGGACTTGTTGGAGTAAGTAAAGGAAATGGTGTGAGCTTTCCTCCATTTGATAAGCTCGCGGATACATTTGGGTTTAAGTTCTACAGGATAGACCGTCTTGAAGGTATAGATGATATAATTAATGAGGCGCTAAAGGAAGAGGGACCGGTGATGGTTGATGTGGTCGTATCTGATGAGCAGATATTCTCGCCAAAGCTTTCATCAAAGGTACTTCCTGACGGGCGTATCGTATCACCACCAATTGATGATATGTTCCCATTCCTGGAAAGAGATGAATATGAAAGGGCAAAGAGTATATAGTTTAGCATGAAGTTATTAAAAAGGTTTTTGACAGAGAGTGATAATGTTGAAAGAAGTGCGGCACTCTGGAACATGATCGGCAGTATGACAAACGCATTTCAGTCAGTCATACTGCTAATGGTGATGACGCATACAGTTGGGCTTGTTCCGGCAGGTATATATACCATGGGTAACACAGATTCCAATCTGTTTCTTTCTATTGGTAAGTACGGAAGCCGTTCCTTTCAGGTGTCAGATGTTAAGAAGGAATATGTATTCAGGGAATACAGGATGTCCCGTATCATAACCTGCATAGCCATGGCGTTGGTTTCAACCCTTTATGTTCTGTGGGTTGCCAACAGAAATGGTTATTCCGGTGAGAAAACATCTATAATTTTATGGATGTGTATATATAAACTGCCTGATGCATTTGAAGATATATATCAGGCTGAATATCAGAAAAATGACAGGCTTGATGTAGCGGCAAAGTGTCTGGCACTTAGGATGATACTTACTATCGTTCTTTGGGCAATACTTATATTTATAACAAGAAATCTTTTGCTATCAACTATAATAAGCACTATCTTTACCATAGCGGTGTGCGGATTTTTTATAATTCTGACAAGGGCGTTTGTTTCGGAAAAGAATACTTATTCTATGAAGAGAGTGTGGAAGCTTCTTCTGGTTATGTCGCCTCTGTGTATCGGTTCATTTTTAACGATATACATAGGTGCGGCACCTCGTAATTCTATAGACAGATATCTGAATGATGAGCTTCAGGCGATATATGGTTTTATATCAATGCCTGTATTTGTTGTACAGTTACTGGTAACATTTATCTTCAACCCTATATTATATAAGGTTTCTCTTATGTGGGATGAGCATAAATATAAGGAATATCTGAAGTCTTCTCTCATTCAGGCCGGACTTGTAATAGTTCTGACGCTTGTCTGTGTGGCGGGGGCGTGGCTGCTGGGTATTCCGGTGCTGTCTTTAATGTATAAGACAGACCTGGCACCATACAAGTCGGATCTACTTATGATGATGCTTGGAAGCGGATTTCTGGGATTTGTAGCACTTCTGGGACAGCTTCTTACAGTAATGAGAAGTCAGAACGAGATGCTTATAGGTTACGGACTTGCTTCGTTGGTTGCATTTCTTTTCTCTGATAAGGCGGTGCTTGCTAATGGAATCAGCGGTGCCTGTGAATTCTATACCATACTTCTGTTTATACTTGCTATCATATTTGTGATGCTGTATGCACTGAAGTATATAAGAGCCTCCAGACAGAAATAGTGTCAGGCGGCACATCGCAGCCTCCAAACAGAAATAGTGTCGGGGGGCATATTGCAGCCTCCAGACAGAAATAATGTTAGGTGCCACGTCGCAGACTGGCGATAATTATGTGATGTTGAACCGTGAATGGTAATCTGGGGATTATAAACCGGTTTTGCCTCCTGCAGCAGACTTGCAAGAAATGGTGACAGTATGTTATCATAATAAGATACTGTGGTTTATGATGTTTTTATGGATTTTAATAGTATAGTGGACTTTACGATTTTTATCACATATCGTGTTATGTATAAGCTTTGCAGTCTGTTAGCTGTGGGAGTATTTGGATTTTATAATAATTTATCAGGGTTAGAATCATAAGGTTTTATTTAGTATACTTTGAGAAGGAAGTGAAAGTATGGGACAGTATAATAATGAACACACACAGGATGTAAATATCGAAAGAGACTATGTAATCGAGGTTTCGGATATCGTAAGAGATGTTTACGAGGCTCTTGCAGAGAAGGGATACAATCCTGTTAATCAGATAGTTGGATATATAATGAGCGGGGATCCAACCTATATCACGAGCTACAAGGGCGCCAGAAGCCTTATCATGAAGGCTGAACGTGACGAGATCCTGGAGCTTCTTATGCAAAACTATATCGATACACAGCTTAGGTGACAAGGGGACAGGCACCTTGTCACAAGTGACAGGGGGACAGGCACCTTGTCACAATTAGGTGACAGGGGGACAGGCACTTTGTCACGTTAGGTAACAAGGGGACTAGCATTTTGTCGCAATTAAAGAATAAGTTACAAGAGGATTCATAATTTGAGAATAATGGGACTGGATTATGGTGACAAAACAGTTGGAGTTGCCATATCAGACGGACTGCTCATTACTGCCCAGCCGATAGAGACTGTAGTGAGAGAAAGACCAAATAAGCTTCGTAAGACTTACCAGAGACTTGAAGCCCTTATTGCTGAGTATGAGGTCGGTAAGCTTGTAATCGGGATGCCATATAATATGAATGGCACAGAAGGGGAACGTGCAAAGCTATGCGTGGCATTTGCAGAAGAGTTGTCACGTCGTACAGGACTTCCCTATGAAATGGTTGATGAGAGACTCACAACCGTTGAGGCAGATGAGATACTGGCTGAGATGAAGGTCGCTCCATCCGAAAGAAAAGAGTATATAGATAAGATTGCTGCATCTATTATATTGCAGAGTTATCTGGATAATATGTCCAGGTAGTTATAATGGAACTGTTGACTTCGACTACATCCAGCTAGTGATGAAAGAATACAGAGATTTGTTAAAGCAATAGAAAGTGAATAGTAATAAAAATGGCAGAACAAAAAGTTAAGATTATCCCACTGGGAGGTCTGGAACAGATTGGGATGAATATAACAGCAATAGAATACGGTGACGATATAATCGTAATTGACGGCGGTCTTGCATTTCCGGACGAGGATATGCTGGGCGTCGATCTTGTAATTCCGGACATTACATATCTTAAAGATAATAAAGACAAGCTTCGTGGAATGGTTGTGACACATGGTCATGAGGATCATATCGGAGCTATTCCTTATATTGAGAAAGAGTTAAATATACCTATATATACAACCAAGCTTACTATGGGACTGATAAATTACAAGCTGGAGGAGCATGGTCTTCAGGACAGCATCAGACAGAAGGTGGTAAGCTATGGTCAGATTATCAATCTGGGCTGCTTCAGGGTTGAGTTTATCAGGACCAATCATTCGATAGCGGATTCCTGTGCCCTTGCTATATATACCCCTGCAGGTATAATAGTTCATACCGGGGATTTCAAGGTTGATTTTACTCCTGTGTTCGGAGGCGTTATAGACCTTCAGAGATTTGGCGAGCTTGGAAAGAAGGGCGCGCTTGCACTTATGGCTGATTCTACAAATGTAGAGCGTCCCGGTTATACACCATCTGAAAAAACAGTAGGTAAAACCTTTGACCATATATTTGATGATAATAGAAATCACAGACTGATAATTGCTACCTTTGCTTCTAATGTTGACAGAGTTCAGCAGATTATCAATTCAGCCTATAAGTATGGACGCAAAGTCATAGTTGAAGGCAGAAGCATGGTTAATATCATCAGAATAGCTTCTGAGCTGGGGTACATAAGTATTCCTGAGCATACACTTATAGATATAGATGAGGCAACAAATTATACACCCGAGAAACTGGTTTACATAACAACCGGAAGTCAGGGAGAGAATATGGCGGCACTTTCCCGCATAGCGGCATCTATACATAATAAGATATCAATAGTACCGGGGGATGTTGTTATATTTTCCTCCAGTCCTATACCGGGAAATGAAAAGTCGGTATATAGGGTTATGAACGAACTGGAGCAGAAGGGCGCACGGGTTATCTATCATGATACTCATGTTTCCGGACATGCATGTCAGGAAGAATTAAAGCTTATATACGCACTTACAAAACCAAAGTATGCCATTCCCGTTCATGGCGAGTATCGTCATCTGAAGCGTCATGCAGAGCTGGCAAATGAAATGGGAATACCAAAGGAGAATATCAAGATACTCACATGTGGTCAGGTTCTTGAAGTAGGCGAAGATACATTTGAGGTTGTGGATAAGGTTCCTGCTCAGGGAGTCTTTGTGGATGGGCTCGGTGTTGGTGATGTAGGAAATATCGTTATACGTGACAGACATCATCTTTCAGAGAATGGACTGGTGATAGTTGCGATTACATTGGAAAAAGGATCTATGCAGGTTCTTTCCGGTCCGGATATAGTTTCGAGAGGCTTCGTATATGTGAGGGAGGCGGAACTCCTCATAGAACAGTGCAAGGATATAGTATCAGAAACTATATATGAATGTGTAGAAGCGGGAGAGACTGATTGGGCGAAACTAAAAAACAGGATAAAGGATGATCTGGGACAGTTCCTGTGGGAGAGAACCAAGAGGAATCCTATGATTCTTCCTATCATATCGGAAGTTGAGTGATACAGATGAATGAGATTATTGAAGAATGTAAAAAACTGAATCAGATGCTGATGGATTCCAAGGAATATAAAAATTATGTATTTGCAGAAAGCAGTCTTAAAGCGAATGAAGAACTGTACAATTCACTTCAGGAATTCAAGGCAAGATATGCAGACGTACTCAAATATACAGATGGCAATCCATATGATGAGATACTTCGCATGTACCATGAAAATGATGAGCTTATTCATAATTCTACAGTGAATGAGTTCTTACGTGCGGAAAGTTCACTGTCCAAGCTGATCAGAAGCATAATATCTGAAGTTACGGATGGACTTAATATCTGAGTTTAAGACACGATGAAACACGAGAGAATAGCATTTTTCATAGGAAGTAGCGGTTTCTGAGTGTTTCTATGATTGCGGGAATTGCTTTAGTAATGGAGCAATCTGTAAGTCATATGGTGTCAAAAAGGTACTTTTGATAACCACATCATATTATTTAGTGAGTAGCTTTATGTAAAGGTTTAGTTGATATATCCAAGTGGAGGGATATTATTTAATATGGCAAGGATTAGAAGCGCTGAAGCTAGAAGAAAACAGGCATATAGAACTGAAGGACGACTGAGGGTGGCACTCAACTATTCGATTGACCTATTAGTTGATGTCATAATCATCTTTTTGTTTGTGAAAGCATTTTCCATGTCCTTCAATTTTGCCCATGATGTATTCTATGATTCGGCGAAAAATGTAAAAAATACAGACTATGTTGTAGTTACCATAGAACCGGATTCTTCAACCAGTGCAATATCGGGAACATTATATGATGCCGGCGTTATTAAGAATAAATATGTCATGATGGCAAAGATCAAGATAAGTGAGGCTGGAGGAAATATCAAGGCTGGGAAATATAAGCTTTCTCCTTCTATGAAATATAGCGAGATAATAGGAATCATCACAGGTGGTGTAACGACAAATGATGAGGAAGAAAAAGAGACGACAGAGAGTGATACCCCGGTAGATGAGAATCAGATCATTGATAACTCCAACGTGGGTGCTGGTGATGGCGGTGCTGAAGGAGATGAAGGGTACGAACCGGGAGCTGAAGACGCTGGCGAAGGCGGTGACGCTGAAGGTGCCGGTACACAGGAATAGTTTCCTGGTGATAAACCGTTAGGTTCGGCGGTTTATGAGCAGCGACAGCTTCTCGTGATATAACTAACTTGGGAGTTCACTATATGGACTATGAACGTATTAGAAACTTTATAATTTCATATTCCAGAGATGACAAGGGAGTGCTTGGGGATATCTATAACGAATCACTGGAGCATGAGGTTCCGGTTATCAGGGTTGAGATGCGGGATTTTCTGCGGGTGATGCTGGATATTGTAAAGCCACATAATGTTCTGGAGATTGGAACTGCGGTTGGATATTCGACACTTGTAATAGCAGATAGATTGCTTGGGCTTTATGAGGATGACTGGCAGATAGATACATATGAGCTGGATGAAAGAAGAGTAGCAGAGGCAAAGAGTAATATCAGGCGGTATATGGATTCTTATTTGCAGGAGAATGAAGCCTTGAAGGCTCGCCGCCATTCCTCTGGAAACGAAGCTGAGTATTCATCAGGCAGTGCTGTATATGCTTCGAATATAACTATTCATCAGGGAGATGCAGCCAAGCTCTTGTCAGAGGTACAACATAAAACATACGATCTGGTCTTCATAGATGCAGCCAAGGCACAGTATAAGAATTATCTCGAAGAAGCAATAAGGCTGTCGCATCCGGGAACGGTTATAATAACGGATAACATCCTTACTGATGGTGAGGTTCTGGAGTCGCATTTTCTTGTGGAAAAGAGAGACCGAACTATTCATGACAGAATGCGGGAATATGTATATAGTATTAAAAATGATGATAGACTGGATACGGCTATACTGTCTGTTGCGGATGGTGTAGCCGTATCTGTTGTGAGAAAAAAAGATAATTGAAATGACTATGCTAAGAGATAATAGGAGATGACATGAATAAACCAGAATTATTAATCCCGGCAGGTGGCCTGGAAACCCTGAAGGTTGCGGTGGATTATGGTGCAGACGCGGTTTATATAGGTGGTAACAGATTTGGACTAAGAGCCAAGGCGGATAACTTTACACATGAGGAAATGCAGGAGGCAAGACGGATAACCGGCGAGGCAGGGGTAAAGCTCTATGTCACTACCAATATATTTGCCCATAATGAAGACATAGTGAGAGCAAAGGAATACTTTGAGGAGTTAAGAGATATAGGCGTGGATGCGGTGCTTATATCTGATCCCGGAATGTTTGCCATAGCAAGAGAAGTTCTTGCCGGAAGTGAGACAGATATTCACATCAGCACTCAGGCAAATAATACCAACTATATGACCTACAGGTTCTGGAAGGATATGGGTGCCACCAGAGTCGTTGCTGCAAGGGAGCTGTCACTTAAGGAAATACGTGACATCAGGGATAATATTCCTGAAGATATGGAAATAGAAGCCTTCATGCATGGTGCGATGTGTATATCATATTCCGGAAGATGCCTCTTGTCGAATTATTTTACCGGAAGAGATGCTAACAGGGGAGCTTGTACGCATCCCTGCAGGTGGAAATATGCCGTTATGGAGGAGAATCGTCCGGGAGAATACCTGCCGGTAGAGGAAGATGAAAGGGGAACATATATATTTAACTCTAAGGATCTCTGCATGATTGATAAGATTCCGGATCTGATAAATGCGGGTATAGATTCCTTCAAGGTTGAGGGACGCATGAAGACGAATCTTTATGTTGCGGTGACTACCAGAACCTATAGAGAGGCTATAGATGACTACTTTACAGATCCTGATTTGTATGAGTCCAGACTGGAGCATTACAGACAGGAGATAGCGGCATGCACCATGAGAGACTTTACCAGAGGGTTCTATTATGGAAAACCTTCTGAAGAGGATCAAATATATGACAATAATACCTATATACAAAACGCGGTATATATGGGCCGAATCGAACAGATAAATGATGACGGAAGTATCGAACTGTATCAGAAAAACAAGTTCTCTGTTGGGGACCTTCTGGAAATCATGCTATATGACAGCAATCTGCAGGTAAAGGTGCTTGAGATAAAGGATGAGTACGGAAATCTTATGGAATCCGCACCACATCCGAAGCAGAGACTTAGAATAAAGCTGGACATTCAGGGGGATGGTAATATAACCTCAGTAAAAGAAGGAATGATACTTAGAAAACTGATGTAAATTGACTAACGTAACCTGTATTGTACAACATGTCTAAAAAAAAGACTTAATTTTGTTATAAGTAACTTGGCACCTTTGTGATTTTGCACAAAAATTACAAAAAAACAAAAAAGATTTTGAATAATACTTCTATTATGCTATAATCGTTATGTTAACGTCACGGGTAGGGGGTAGTGCGCCTAGTACATAGAAGGGGTTATATGGTTTACTCCGATGAACTATCCTGAAAGCATGATGAAATGTAATGATGTGTACCCATTGGCAGAAGCTATATAAGGAGAAGGAAATATGCGATTAACCGGAGCCAGAAAAAAGATTCGTGTCGGTGACCTTCTTGTCGAGGCAGGAGCTATTACAGATGAACAGCTCCAGGAAGCACTCGCAAAGCAGAAGGAAGAGGGCGGAATGATTGGTAACATCATCATGGAGATGGGATTTATCAGCCGCGAACTTCTGATCACCGTACTTACTACCCAGATGGGGATAGATTACTGTGAGATACAGAGTGTACAGATAGATGAAAATGTTATCAAGCTCGTATCCAAAGACTTAGTACAGAAATACAAAGCCATGCCTATAGGCTTCTCACCTGACAACCCGAACATGCTTCAGGTTGCCATGGCTGATCCTATGGACCTGATGGCGATAGATGATATCAGCATATCCAGTGGACTTCAGGTTGAACCACTTCTTTCCTTCCAGGATGATCTGGAGAATGTTATCGGTAAGTTCTACGGAAGTGCCGAAGCTATGGAAGCGGCTGAAGCTTATAAACTGGAAATGGGAGCCGGAGCTGAAGAGGAAGCAGATGCCTTCTCAGATGAGATAGATAACTCACCTATAGTCCTCCTGGTTAATCAGATTATAGAAGGTGGTGTCAGACAGCGTGCATCTGATATTCATATCGAGGCTCTCGAAGGGAATGTTCGTGTCAGGTATCGAATCGATGGTGCTCTGAAGCAGGTAATGTCCTATGAACTCAGCATACTTCCGGCTATCACAGCTCGTATCAAGATCATTGGTGGTATGGATATAGCTGAGAAAAGAAAGCCTCAGGACGGTCGTATCACTATCATAGTAGATAGAAGAGAGTTCGATGTCCGTGTTTCCATCCTGCCTACGGTATTTGGCGAGAAGACGGTTATGAGACTTACCTCCAAGGATGGACTTACCAAGCCTAAGTCCGGACTTGGATTTACTCCTGAGGAAATTGAAGTATTTGACGGCATCCTCAGCAACCCGCATGGAATCATCCTGGTTACAGGACCTACAGGTTCCGGTAAATCAACAACACTTTATACCTCACTGTCAGAGCTGAATACTGAAGATGTTAATATCATCACAGTTGAAGACCCTGTCGAGGCTAATATAAATGGTATCAATCAGGTTCAGGTTAATGTTAAGGCGGAGATGACATTTGCGGCTGCACTTCGTTCTATCCTGCGTCAGGACCCTGATATCATAATGATAGGAGAGATTCGAGATGGCGAGACAGCACAGATAGCAGTACAGGCCGCTATCACAGGACACCTGGTTGTATCCACGCTCCATACTAACTCGGCTGCATCAACAGTTACACGTATTATCGATATGGGTATCGAGCCGTACGTTGCCGGAGATGCTCTGGTAGGAGTTATAGCACAGAGACTTGTGCGCCGACTTTGCAAATCCTGCCGCGAACCAAGACTTGCAGAGGATGATGAGAAGATAGTACTGGGAGTAGATGATCCGGAGGATGATTATGTAATATATGAACCGGTTGGATGTCCTCTCTGTAATGATACAGGATACTCAGGACGTATCGGTGTATATGAAATGATGCCGGTTTCAAAAGCACTTCAGGCTGTTATATCGAGGGGAGCCACAGCAGACGTTATCGAGAAACAGGCTCTTGAAGAGGGAATGTCAACACTTAAGATGTCCGCAGCAAGACACGTGCTTGCAGGAACTACTTCTATAGCAGAGATGAAGAAGATAGTTTATACAACTGGTGATAACTATTAATAAGTAAGAAGCTCTTAATTTTGCTGGATTTGTAGTTTTATTTTACATAAAGGCGAAAATAAATAACTAGTAAATATAATTAGATTGGGGGTAACAATAATATGATTGATATGGACGAACTACTAAGCCTGGCGGTTGACGAGAATGCATCCGATATACATTTGGCAGTAGGTATCCCACCAAAGTTTCGTATTAATGGAACACTTCAGGACGTTGATGTACCGCCTCTCAGTCCATCAGAGGCTGCAGAGAGTATCGGTATGACTATGAATGAAAGACAGAAGGCTATCCTTAAGGATAGAGGTGAATGCGACTTTGCATACTCTGTTGGAGAAAAGGGAAGATTCCGTGTTAACGTATATATGGATAGAGGTAACATGGCTGCTGCTTACAGAAAGATTGATACTGTCATCCCTAGACCTGAGCAGTTAGGACTTCCACCTGCAGTAGTAGATCTCTATATGAAGAAGAGAGGACTGGTATTGGTTACAGGACCTACAGGTTCCGGTAAATCAACAACACTTGCTTCTATTATTAATAAGTGTAATGAGAATACCAGTAACCACATTATCACTCTTGAGGATCCTATCGAGTACATACATCATCACAAGAAGTCGATAGTTAACCAGAGAGAGCTTGGTATGGATACGCTTTCCTTTGATAACGCACTTAGAGCAGCGCTGCGTCAGGATCCTGACGTAATCCTCGTTGGTGAGATGCGTGACCCTGAGACTATTCAGATAGCTATAACAGCAGCAGAAACAGGACATCTGGTTTTCTCCACACTGCATACTATCGGAGCTGCAGCAACAGTTGACCGTATCATCGACGTATTCCCACCTCATCAGCAGCAGCAGATTCGTATTCAGCTTGCGATGGTTATAGAGGGAGTTATCTCACAGCAGCTTATCCAGACAGCGGATGGTAAGGGAAGGTGTGCAGCCTTCGAGGTAATGCTTGCTACATCAGCTATCAGAGCGCAGATTCGTGAAGGAAAGACACATCAGATCACATCATCTATCCAGACCTCAAGAAATGTAGGTATGGTAACGATGGATGACTGTCTGATAGAGATGTTCAGAAATGGTCAGATTACCAAGGAGAATGCACTTCTCTATGCACAGGATCAGATCAACATGAAGAAGAATCTGTATTAATCGGAATATTGTGATTTAGAAACTAAGTGATTCTTCATATAATATGCAGAGGAACAGCAGATTATGTGAAGCGATTGTGATTAAAAGTAAGAGAAAAAATGTGAAATCAAAAATATGCTGCTCTTATCAATATATATGGTGCATGACATGACAGTGGTATATATATTGTATAAAATGTATAAAAATCACTGTGTACATTTAGTGAATAAGACTTGCTTGTTAACAGTTTGTTCATAACTTGTATGCAAAATGGTTGCAATTTTATGTAAAGTATTGTATATTTTGATAAATGTAGTATGTTGTAAAAAATGGGCGGAGGATAGAATATGGCAAAGTATAGTTACAGAGCTATGGATGCTTCTGGAAAGGTTAAAAAAGGAACCGTAGAAGCAGGTAGCGAAGAAGCAGCGAAGTCCAAACTTCGTGCGGAGGGACTCAATATCACCGAATTTGGCGAAGCGAAGGGTACTGAGTTCAACCTATTTAAGAAGAAAGCTAAGAACAAAGACCTGGCAATCTTTTGTAAGCAGATGGCAGCAGTACTGAGAGCCGGTGTTCCGGTTATATCAGCACTTGATATGCTTGCAACCAGTCTTGAGAATAAAGCTTTGGTAGAAGCACTTGAGGAAGCTTCGGCATTTGTTCAGAAGGGTGGTACTCTTGCAGATGCCATGAAGCTTAACTCCAATATATTCCCACCGATGCTTAGCAACATGGTTGCGGCCGGTGAGTCATCAGGTAAGATGGAAATCTGTTTCGAGCGTATGGCAGTACAGTTTGAGAAAGATGGACATATCGAAGGTAAGATTAAGAGTGCTATGATGTATCCTATAGTCGTACTTGCCGTAACCTGTGGTGTAGTTGTCATCATGCTTACATCAGTTGTACCTACCTTTGCTGAAATGTTCGAAGAAATGGGAGCGGACCTTCCTATAGCAACACAGCTTTTGGTTAACTTCTCGAATTTCCTGGTGCATCGTTGGTATATACTTCTTGCGATTATAGCAGTGATAGTTGTTGCATGGAAGATGTTCGCGGCTACTGATCAGGGGCAGGAATTCAAAGGGAATTTTGCTCTTAAAGTTCCGATTTTTGGTACTCTTAATATCAAAACGGCTGCAGCTACTTTTTCAAGAACGTTTGCCACACTTCTTTCATCCGGTATTCCAATGATAGAAGCGGTTGAACAGACGGCAAATGTTATGAAGAATAAGATTATCAGAGATAAGCTTAAGGAATGTAAGGTTCAGGTATCACGAGGCGTTCCTCTATCAAAGCCTATCAAGGACATGGATATATTCCCTGTTATGCTTCCTCAGATGATGCATATCGGAGAGGAAACAGGTAATATCGAAGATATGATGAGTAAGGTTGCTGACTTCTATGAGGATGAGGTCGATCTTGCTACAGATGCTATAGCATCAGCTATGGAACCGCTTATCATCGTTGTACTTGCTCTTGTTGTCGGTGGTATAGTTATTGCGGTTTACTCACCTATACTTAGTATGTACGATGCGGTTGACAGTTACTAAAAAGATATAATGGGTATAACCCTTTATATATTAAAGTGAAATATCGTCGGGCGAGCGACAATATTATACACTATTTAAAATCTATAATATTTTTATGAAAAGGAGAAAGAGATTATGAAGAATAAGGGATTCTCACTCGTAGAGCTTATTATCGTTATAGCTATCATGGCTATTCTTGCTGCAGCTATCGCACCTGCACTTATCAGATATATTGATAAGTCACGTAGAGCTGATGATGTTGCTGCAGGTGAAACAATCAATACTGCTGTTTCTGCAGCACTTGCTAATGAAGATGCTTATTCTGAAGTTGCTAGTTCTATGAATGGTTCTGTAATTGGTTCAGCAGCAGTTGGTACAGGTTCTTTCAGTACTGGTCATACGAATTTTGATAGAGAAGTTAATTCATCTATTGGTGGAACTGCTCCAAAGATTAAGTATACAAAGGAAAGTGCTTCACAGTGGGCAATTGGTGTAAGTAATAATGGAAAGCCTGTAGTTTGGCTTGGTTCTTCAACTGCACCTACTAAGTGGGAGATACAGCCAGATATCGACGCTAGCTATAAGTAAATCATAAATCTTTTCAAGATAAGATTCCAAACTCGTCCTTTGGAATCTTGTCTTGTTGATTCTTTTTTATTGTCAAGTATTGAAAAAATGTATTTATAATGATCAGCGGTTTTTATTTCTTCCTTTACGTATGCATCCGATATGAATGCACAGGTAAAGGGAGTATGGAGAAGGTGGAACTGTATTCCTTAGTAAGGAAGCCTGCTTAGCCTGTCCTACTTACGGCTGATCAATCGTAAGAAGGTACTCTTAGCAGAACCTTATAAATAAAAACTACTGAAAAAATGAGGGAGGCTATAGAATGGCAAGTAACAGAGTCTTATCAATAGACATTACGAATGAAAGCGTTACTATTGTAGAGATTACTGCTTCTCAGAAGAAGCAGACCTACATTCACAAGGTTCTCATTTTTGAGACACCTGAGGATAGCTTTGATGACGGTCAGATCCGTGATATGGAGAGACTGGCTGGCGAGATTAGATCACAGCTTTCATCAGCAGGCGTATCCAACAAGAATGCAGTCTTTGTTATGAATTCGACAAAGATTGTTAACAGAGAGGTTATTATACCTGCAGTTAAGGAAAACAAGGTTGCAGGTATTATTAATGGAAATGCATCAGAGTATTTCCCTGTTAATAATATCTCTGATTATATTATAGAGAATTCTATTCTCGAGAACTTTACTGACGAGAACGGTGCTAAGCAGATGAGAGTTATGGCTGTTGCTGCACCTGAGCTTATGGTTCGTGGTTACTATGATCTGGCTCAGGCATGTGGACTTAAGGTACAGGCTCTTGATTACATCGGAAATGCTATGCTCCAGCTTATCAAGACTCAGACTACTGAGCAGTCAACTACTATGGTTATCCAGCTTGGTAGCGAATCTACAGTTCTTAACGTAGTTAACGGAGATAAGCTTCTTCTCCAGAGAACTGTTCCTTATGGTACTAATCCTGTTGTTAATGTTGTTATGCAGGAAAAGGGTGTTGATGCTACAACTGCTATGACCATGCTTCAGAATGAGAGAATCATCACTGTTGATTTTGATGATAATGAAGCAACGGGCGCATTTAGATACCTTATCAATAACATCGGACGTGTTATGGACTTCTATGCTTCTAAGAATCCGGACAATCCGATTGATGATGTATTCCTTACAGGTGATGGAGCTCTTATTAGAGGAATAGATGGACTCTTCAAGATTCAGTTAAATGTTTCTACTAGAATCATGGATAGCCTCTATAATGTAAAGTTTGATCCATCTATTGATCTTAGACTTTACAGCCCTGTTTACTTAATAGCTCCTATCGGTGGTGCTCTTGCTCCAATGGGCTTTGCTCTTAAGTCTGGTGGAGGAAGTGGAGTTAAGACATCAAGTGGTATGGCTCCGTTTATTGCAATCGCGGTATGTGGTGCTCTTATAGCTGCAGGTCTTTCTTTCTATTTTATCCATAAGGAAAATACTCTTCTTGACAAGAAGGCAACTTTGGAGAGACAGATAGAAGAGAAAGCTTATATTGAGAAGATTATTCAGGAAAGAGATGCTGCTGAAGCCAGAGCTACAGACATTAAGAATATGGCTCTTTCTACATATCATGTAAATGAGCAGGTTCATGAATTTATCGATAAGTTAGAGGAGAAGACTCCTACAAATATAGTTGTTCAGTCATTTACCTCTTCAGATTCGAGCATATCTCTTCCTTGTATTGCTACAAGCTATGATGAAGTTGCTCAGTTTATAGTTAATCTTAAGACCTTTGATTTTATAGATGATGTTTACATTTCATCTGTTACTCAAAGCGTTGACGAGGCTAATAATTCTCAGTTTACGTTTACATTAACTTGTGTATATACTAATCCATACGCATCCCTTACAGATGCAGCGGAAGAAGAGTAAGGAAAGGGGGATGTGAGATATGAGTAGTAGTAGTACAGGTAGTATCAAGGCGCTCCTGGTTATACTTGGTATAGGAGCAATCGTTGCAGCTATATTTTTAGTTGCTAAGCCAAAGAATGAGAGCTGTAAAGCGCTTCAGGTTGAAATCAATGATCTTCAAACCAGATATGACGATCTCTGCGAGAAGGAAAAACATAAGGATGAATATATAGCTGAGACAGAAGAGTTTAATAAGCAGTTTGATGAAGAATTAGTTAATTATCCGGCAGATCTTAATCAGGAGACAACAGTTATGTTCCTTAAGGGTGTTGAGGAGAATAATGTATTCCAGAATGTATCTGTTTCACTTCCTAGACCTTCTACATATTATGTATTAGGAGGAGAAGAAGTTGCAGAGGATGAGGAAGGTGCTTCTCAGCAGTATGTTGTTGAGACTGAAGCATATAATGTAACTTATAAGGGATCATATGAAGGTTTCCAGGATTACATTGATTATATCGAAGGATACAAGTATAGAATGAATGTATCTCAGATTAATGTAGCTTATAATGCAGATGCGTCTGATCCTATAGATGAATGTACAGGAACAGCTACAATAAATGCATATTCAATTTCTGGTCCAGACAGGACACCTGATAAGCCAGTTATCTCTGATGTAAAGGAAGGAAAGCCTGTTATTTTCGCTGATGAAAATGGTGGTTCTTCTGCTTCAACATCCTACGATAATGATGAAGGTGCAAGTATAGTTTCAAATCATAATATAGTTATGCTTCTTAACAATGCAGGCAATGATTCTGCATCAGGTATCATTGTAGCTGCGAATGAGAGTAATGAGGATACATATGTTACATCTTCAGCAAATTCAGTAGAGGAAGTTGATGTTACAATTACTGAAGAGGATGGAAAGAATTATATAGAGTATGCTATCGGATCAGACAGCTACAGAGCTGAGATTCTTTCATCTGATGTAACGATATACGTTAAGTCATCTGCAAGAGTTAATTCAGATGATAAGAATGGTGTAAAGATGAACGTTTCTAATAGCACAGATCTTAGTGTATATGTAAAGGTTTCAGACGATGATGCTACAGCACCTAGATTTGAGCTTGGAAGCAAGACAGGTACAGTTAAGGTTTACTAATCGAGTAACAGGGAGAGTGAGAGTATGAGAAAAATAGACAATAAGGGCTTGAGCCTTATAGAACTTTTGGTTGCCATTGCTGTAATGGCACTTCTACTGTCACCTATTATGCTCCAGCTCATCCAGTCGGTAAATCTTAGCGGACAAGCTAAAGAAAGACAGTATGTTATTGACAGTGCCAATGAGACGATTGAGTACATTAGAAAGTATGACAAGTCGGATCTTGGTGCTGCCGATAATGAAGGTGTAGTTAAAGTTACTGGGGTTTCGACAGGGGATGGAGTTGATTGTGAGCTTTATAAATCAGATGGTACTTATGTAGGTAAGGTTGAAGGAGATAAATGGAGCTATACGAAGTACACTCTTGAACCTACAAACCTTGGTAAAAAGAGTCAGTCCTATAGCAGGTATGCTGTTCAGTCGGATCTGATCTATGCTATTTCTGCTATGGGTTATACGATTGACTATGATGAGACAGTAGGTTCTTCTATTCTTTCTACATCATTAACAGGTGGAAGTAGTTCGGGAAGCACATTCCAGGATGCTGGATTTACTATTAGATCTGATAATACTATAGTTAAAACTAGTGGAACAGATGTGTATGATGATTCGGCAATAGTAGCATATGTTGTTAAGGAGAAATCTGCAGGTTCCTCATATGATTATATTAATCCAAATGAGACATCAATAGGTGATATCCAGGATATTGATGCGGATAAGATGGCAATTATATCCGGCGATGCTACAACTCTTGATTATCAGGTTGAAGCTGATATGAAGACTGCTCTTATACAATATGCTGCATACGATGCTGCAAATGGATCAACTACATTCCTTTCTAAACCACCATATGATGATCCTACTGCTTTAAATGAGTACATTGTTACCATGCTTAGCAGCCCGGCTAACGTTGATAAGAGAAGAAATATTCATATTACTGTAACTGCAGGTCAGGATAGTTCTGGTCCTATTCTTAAAGCTGATGGTACTCCAAAGTATTATCATGTCAGATGTGATGTTATATATAAAGCGGAGTTCAATTCGTCGGCTGGATCACTTAATGGACTTAAACTTTATCCCGGTACTGATTCTGAAGGTAATTATGGTCCATATAATAGTAGTGTAGGTATATTTTCTTATACTGTTCTTGATAGAAAGTATTATACTGACGTACCACCTAATATCTATATGATTTATGAGCCTCTTATAACACAGACTGCAACTGGTACAGGTAGTGAAGTTAATATTAGTTATGCAGAACATGATTATATTACAGTATCTACTGATAAATATACTTCCGGAGATAACACAGTTCCAGATAGTATAAAGAATCATCCTTCGAAGCTGTATCTTATCAGATCTACAGATAACTGGCAGAAAATGGCAGAAAAGACTGTTCCAGGAACAGATGATGGAACCTCAGCATATTATACAACTGCCATTGGTGGTGGTAAGAAACTGGTAGATATACATATTACTCAGGGTACTGTTAGTGCTGCAAATACTGATGGTTTCTATATAGATGACAAACAGCATCCAATAGATATATATACTAATATCGCTCTTAATAAAGATCATAAAGAGTATATGAATCTTTATGGTACAAAAGGGCAGTTTACTACAGGGCATGTTGCATATTCGCCTGGCTTTAAAACTAGTGGAATAACTGGAAAGAGTTATACTAGTGGATCATATACAGAAGGTAAGGCAAAGGTTAATGAGGCGGATGCTTCAGATACTATATATGATTATGAGTATATACATTCTGTTTATAATGAAGCAGCTAGTCCTGATGGAAGACTGTTTAAGGTAACTGTAGTTTATACAAATGATAATACTAATGAAGAAACGTATATAACAGGTGCGAAGGGAGCAAACTGATAAGATGAGAAGTGTATTTAAGAAATTAAAGAGAAAACTTCATAATTCCGGTTCAAGTATAGTGCTCGTAATAGTAGCACTTGCTTTTGTAGGAATACTGACAGGATCTCTTCTTACTGCTGTTGCGTATGCGTACAGACAGAAGCTTTATGATTATAATGCCAGAAGTAATTTCTACTACCTCGATCAGGCTATGGATGAGCTTTATGCAGGTGTTGGTAGTATTACTATGGATAGTCTTACTGAAGCGTATGAGAATACTCGTGAAAAAGCTATCTACTTTGATATGGATTCAGAATCATATAAGACAAAAGATAATTCTGATGTAAATGATATATTTAAAAGTGAATTTATGAGTCTTATAGCTGATGATACACGATTCAAAGTTGTTAAATCTGATGGACATGGTGGATATGTTTTTTCAGATGGAACAACAGCTACAGAAGCTGATTATAAAGCTTCTATAGTATATACTATGGAGAATCTTATATCTGATTCAAAAGTTAAACTCGACTCATCTGAAATGAGAACCAAGTATGTCTATGCGGATGGTAGTACTGATTCATATTCATATACTTCAGGCACTCTTACAAAGATTGTTCTTGAAAATGTTAAACTGACAAGAACGGTTGAGTATAACAGATCTAATGCTAAGGGTGAATTTAGTCAGAGCATTTCTACAGATATGGAAATATCAAGACCTGATTTTGATGTGGATTTTGGTACAAATGTTCAGGACGTTTCAACACTTTTTGATTTTTGTCTGGTTGCTGACTCTGGTGTTGATTTTGATAGAATCGGTGGTGATGTACTTACTGTCAGTGGTAACGTATATGCTGCTAATGATTTTTATAACAAAGCATATAATGATTATAGTTCTGCTGGAAAAACAGAATCTGCTACAGATTCTGCGTCACCTGCAAGAACCTATAAGATGAATAAAGTATCCAATTATGTTTATAGTGCGGATGATCCAACTAATTCAACACTTTATAATAGAGGTCAGGTTACTTATAGATCAAGAGATAAGGCTGATTTCTTCTATAATGGTGAAAATGATAGAAGTAAGTACTCAGGTTTTTATGTAGATGGTGGTTCAGTTAATATACTTGCAGAGCGAGTAATAGTTCCTGGAAGTATTGCAGTTATGAATGGTGGATCGCTTTCTATTTATGGTCTTAGTAAGAGTAATTCACTCGAAGAGACAGATATATGGACTGATGAGGTTGTTCTTGGTGGTTATGCTCTACCGGCACCTGGTAATACAAATGCTGGTTCATCAGCATCATTTAATGCAAATCTTTATGTTTTAGATGACACACAGATAGAGTCTGATTATTCCAAGTTTAAGTTGAATGGTTCATACTTTGGCTATAGTAACTCTGCGGGTACAGATGGAAGAGTATTCCTTCCTACTGTAACCAAGTCATCAACTGATACTAATATTTATCAGCATAAGATACTTAATGCAGACGGAACGACAAAAACTATTGAGAATAAGGGGCATTATAACAGTTCCGCTATTCTTGTTAATGGTCAGAATTCTGTTTTCGATTTTACTAGTACAAAGAGTATATTTATTGCAGGACGTTCTTATATAGAGCTTTCCGATATTAAGACTAATTCTGTTAAAACATATTCAGATAGAACCAAGAATATTAACGATACAACTGATAGAAGTGCTATTTCTGATGCTAACAGAGTTGAGCATGATGATAATGTATATCAGTATGACTCAGTTCTTGATGATTATAGAACTGGTGAGAGTTTATCAAAGAAGAGTTCTCAGCTTGCTTATTACCCAAGTAAGTCAGCAGGTGGGCTTGATGATACTAAAACACATTATGTTCTTTCATCTAATACATCTGGAAGTACAGCTTCAAATCTTGTGAACATGCGTCTTTTTACTAAGTATTTTGGCTGGGATGCAGATATTACAAAGCGGATAGTTACTGAGATTCCTGTAATTGTACAGACTGCAACTGTTGGCGGTAAAGAGAAGACTTATTATTACTTCGACTTTGAGCAGGCAGTTCTTGATCATAAGTATGATACCACTTTCTTTGTTAGTGATAATGTAAATAGTGATAGATATGTCAAGGATTATTCGGCTTATACAAATGATCAGAAGATAGCTGCTAAGAATAGTGGCGAAGTTAGAGAATATGCTGATGTTCTTCAAAAGAACTTTATAAAGGATTATTATGATTACTTTAATTTCTGTGTAAATCCTAATTCAGCTAAGAAACTTGATTACATGGGATATGAAGAGGATTATGATGATGATTCTTATGAGTCGAAAGATTCTTTAGCTTATTCTGATTTTGAAGCTAAGTACGGAAGTTCTGTTGATCTTACTGTTCTTGAACCAATATCTAATCGTGTAAGCGATACAGAGACATCAACAGATATTTCTAATGCAAGAGCATCGATTAATACAAAAGCTAATGAACTTCAGAATGTTACAAATTATGAGGATTTTGTTACTGGACAGATTGCAGTTGCTGAGAAGATAGGAACAGAAGATGTTAATATCTATACCAGTGGTGCGGTTACAAAGTCTGGCAATGTATTTGATAAGACTTTCACTACAGATGACAATAAAGATATACAGTTTGATGTCATTATTGATAATGACAGTGTTATCTCAAGTACAGTAAATGATACATATAAAACTGATACAGATGCAAACACTATGAGTATGGCATCTAACTATCGTGATCATTATAATGTAATTAAGTGGACACTTGAAGATCAGCTTGAATCATCTGTGGAGTATAAGTTTATAAATGATACTACCGGTGCGAGTGGTGGAATTGGTACTCTGACAGATAAGGAAGCTTATATTACTCCGCTTAATTATTATCTCAATCTTGATCTTCTTACTGATAGTACTGATGTTACTCCTTCTGATATTAATCTTAAAGAATATAAGGTTTGGTCTTCACCTGGAGATGTTACTATAACAGGTAATAGTGAGATTACAGGAATTATTATAGCCAAGGGTGATGTTTATTTTGGATCAGACGTTACATCTTTTAATGGTCTTATAATTTCAGGTGGTAAAGTATATATTACAACAAGTAATACTCAGCTTAATACTATTAGTGCTACTAAGGTTTGTAAGAATATTATAAATGAGTGTATCGCTAAAGCATCTGTTTATCAGTCGGATATGGTAGAGGGTGTCGATACTTCAGCTAATGATGAGGCTCTTGCTGCTATTCATTTCCTTAAGCTGTTTAAGGCATATGAAGATATTGCAGATGCTGCTGAATCAGGTGCTTATAATCCGGAAGAGGAACTCAAGATTACTAATGTAGATTATAGTGATATTCTTAGGTATAATAACTGGGTTCGTAACGTTGACTAGGAGGGAGTATGATGAAGAAATTATTTACGAAAAGTAACAAAGGATACTCTCTGGTCGAATTGATAATTGTACTTGCGATTATCATTACGTTAGCAGTAATGTCACTTGTTTCTTTAACGTTAATTAATTCCGCAAGAGCTAAGAGTGCATCAGTTGATTTTGGTGCTGAAGTAAATGCTCTTAAGTCTAAATGCATGAATATGAAACCGGTTGGTGATAATTATTCTAATTATGGACTATCTATATATAAAGATAACAGCGGTACATATAATATGTGTTTGGTTCAATATAACACTTCAACACATAAATATGAGTATATAGATTCAGAGAATGTTAAATTTTCTTCCAGAGTTGAGATAAAGCTTTTATCACCTTCCAATACCTCAGATACTAATACATTTGCTGTTTATCATGATGATGGAACTCATGAAGACTATCATGGCGCAGACTATGAAGTTCCTATAGGTAAGAAGTTTGGATCTACAGGAAATAAGGCAGTGATAATCACATTTGATAAAAGAGGTAATTGTTACTCGGGAGCTGGTAATTTTAGATTCCATAAGAAGAATGGTACTTATATGGCAAGAGTGACTATCAAGCAGAACGGAAGTATTGATATAAGATAGTGAGGTTAGAAAATGCTGAAAAAACGACAAGATAATAGTGGCTTTACTTTAGTAGAGCTGGTTGTATCTATTGCGATACTCGCATTTATCATAATAGCTATAAGTGGTGTCATGTCTTCGAATAATGTTATATTCAGGAAAGTAAAGTCGGACATTGATATACAGACTATAGCACAGGATACTGAATCAAAGATTATAAATGATGTCATGCAGGCAAAGTTCATTTACATCGAAGGATATACTGCTGATAGTGATATTACATTTGATGCTAACGAGCCTGGTAAGGATCTTGGAGCTTCAAGTCCTGCGATGACACCTATTAAGCTTGTTAATGATTCGGATATGTTTTTGATGGATAGTTCCGACTTTGCTAATATTAATAATGCAAACTTTCTAGTATATACTGATACTCAGTTAGAAACTGTAAGAGCGGCACTTAGTTCTACACCTGCATCTGGTGAGACTTATAGTGATAGAGAGAAGTTTGATATATATTATAATAAGGTTCATAATATGTCAGGTACTGAGAAGGGAATGTATGTTAATTTTCTTTCAGACATATATGGCTCATCTTATACAAGTTTTGCTTCTTCATCCTTGAAGTCAAAAAATGCGACGGGTAGTCCTACAGTTTATTCGCTAAAAGATATTTATGTGACAAGAATGGTTATGTATTATCAGATGCCTCTTAATAAGAGATATTATTCCGGATATGATACAGTTCCAGAGAAGGACAGATATGTATATTGTAAAGTAGAGTATACTGTAACAGACAATAAATTGCATGTTGAAACATCGTATATTGGAAATGCTAATGTTACGATTGATGGTTCTGGATATGCAAATCTTGCTGATTCAGAGGATTATACAGATTGTCTAAATTATGTTAAAACTTCAGCCGGTAATGTTGCAGCATTTAAGATAAATGTAGATAGTCCAAATAATGCTCTTAATCTCAATATGAATTTTGTAAAAAATAAGATGAGATATAATTCAGAGACGGTAATTCAGTTTAGAAATTCCTATGTTATAAAAGATTCTAAGTAGAAAGGAAGGAATACAAATGAGGATATTTAATAAAAAATTATTAATACCTGCTATGATTGTATTGCTTCTTAGTGTGTCAATGTTCTCTATGCTGACATTTATGTTTGCAGACGAGGACAATGGTGCAAGTAAGAATGTCGTGGCAGCAGCTGAAGTAACTGAAGGAAAGACTCTGATAGATTATATCATCGATAATTCTTACAATGTTGAGGATGGAAATGATAATATATATCATGTTCTTGAGATATATACAGGTACTGCTCCTTCAAAGCTAAAAAATATGGTTGATCAGGGTGGTGCAGAACTTAAGTTTGAAAACCTTGTAATCAATGGACATAAGTCTGAACAACAGAGCCAGAAGCTTAATACCGGAACTATTCATTATGAAGCTTTGGCTTATAATACTGCTAATGATACTCTTATTCAGGCTATCAATTCTGCGGATCTTATATATCTTAGTGAAGATCCAGGTGCAAAATGGAATGCTTCTAATGGTATAGATCTTACTGAAGAGATTAAGAATTCTCTTTCAAAGTATGCTACATCTGATGAGAAGCCTCTCATCATTGATAGTCATACACTTACTCAGCAATATGAATCTCTTACAGCTAAGAATATTAAAACACTCGCTACTAATACTTATGCTTTAGAAGGTGCTACATATAGTACTTACAAGTGGCCAAGTACATCGCCGGTTGGAACATTCATGAACATGGCTGATCTTACAGATCTTTATATGCCTGTAAGAGGTAATACTCAGTCTGCAAATTGGACAGTTGCTTCCTATTCCGGTACTGTTGAGGAAGGACAGACTGCACCGAATGACATTAAGATAGCTAAGATTCTTACTATATCAAAGGATCCTGCAAATGGTACTTTAACAAAGATGGTTAAAGAGAATTTTGCTGCTACAGCTTATGCACTTCCTGAAGGATATAGTATTGAACCGGCTGATTTCATTGATGCTAACACTTTTGAACTTACAAAGGGATCTGATTTTTATAAGTTTGCATATTCAGGTCTTGGTTCTCGTCCTGATGCTGTTAAGTTTACTAGCGTAGATACAGATACAGAAGCTGATGTTAACTGGATAGAAACTGCTGATCTTTCTCAGTATGATTTCGTTATAATTGAAGCTGATGCTGGTGATCTTGATCTTTCTGCTAAGACAGGAGTATATGATGCTCTTCAGAGCGCAATGTATTCCGGTGTACATATTCTCTATGATTCTTCACTTGATCAGGGCGATGCTACTACACCAATAGCTGATGTAAATGCACCTAACTATGAATATGTATTTAATAAAGTGGCAAATACTAATGATACACCTCGATATGGATATGTTCTTGTTACAGCAAAGGCTAAGATGGACATTTATTATAATTCCAAGAAGCCTAAGGGAGTTAAGGATATAGCGGATATCATTAATGGTGGTACATTTAGAGGTATCAAGGGTGGTGGAACCGGAGATTCAAGTAATGTTTATACAGTTCTTGAGATAGAACCATGTTATCCGATTAATACTACTCTTGCCAAGAAGTTTTATGATATAAGAGAATATCTTGATCCTTTGCAGAAGAATCATGTTTCTTTTGTAAATCAAGGTCAGAGACAGAAATGGATAGGACAGAAACAGTATCAGGGACCTGCTGCTGGATTTTACTATTTGAGAACAGATCAGGTATCTGATTCTACAACTGACGAGATAAGCTATGGTGATGGATATTCATTTACCTCTCTTTTAGATGATCTTGAATACTACAATGCTAATGCTTCAAGAGGAGATCTTACAGCAGATGAAACAGCAAAGGTTAATGCTGCTAAGGCAAATATAGATAAGTATTTCCTTACTGCTGAAGATGGTGCTAATAATACTGTAAATGATCAGGTTGCTAATATTACTGATTATTATGACTGGGCTCTTTCCAGAGCTAAGATAGCTCATGCTACTGGAAGATCTTATGATCAGGTTAAGGTAGTTCATATGTCATCGGTTGAGTTTGCTACTTCAAGAAAGACTCTTCTTGATAACTATGATGCAATATATATTGGTGGTAATAATTCTGCAATAAAGGATATTATTTCTACTAATGGTAGTGATACTACTAATGCTTGGTATCTCAGTTCACTTGGTGGAAATTATTATACAATGTATTTCCATAATGGTGATGCTTATCCTATTGATGATGATACTTATAGCACTTCCGTTGGAGATCAGTTCGCTTTTGGACTATTTGCTGGTAATGATCTTACACAGAGTAAGTACAAGGAACTTCTGACATATGCATCTAAAATGCCTGTTATTATTGATAAGAGATTATCAGATGCATTTAGAACTGTAGAGTCAAGTACGAATGCTTATGATCAGCATGTACTTGATCCAGAGTCTAATATGTATGCATTCCTTAAAACTGTAATGACTTACGATAGTGCAACAGGAGCTGTTACTTCTAATAATGATGCACTAACTCTTGTTGATTTTGATCCAAGCTATACATATAAGGCATTAAATCCGGATAATAAGTATGGTGATACTTATGGTGGATATGTAACAGTATTTAGAGGAGATACTTTACAGCTTACAGAGCAGCAGTATTATACTGATGCTGAAAAGACAGTTGTAACATCTGAGCTTGAGAATTTTGATGCATTCGGCGTTGATGTAACTGATTATAAATCATATAAAGCTTTTGCTGATACAGCTAAAGATGTTGTCAATGAATCTAAACTTAGTACTGTTTTAAATCATACTGCTAGACCTTTACTGGCTGTTCTTTCTACTCCAATGATTTATTCAGAGGATGACAAGACTACTTGGATAGATCCTAATTCAGCTTTATATAAGAGTAAGGGATTAGTATGGAGTGTATCCGTAAGTGAACCTGCTGATATTACTGTATATTGCGATAATGATGGTAATGGAAGATTTAGCGATGGTGAATCTATTGCTAAGGCTTCGACAGAAACTGCTAATGCTAAGGTTACATTAAGTTATAAACCTGGTGCTTCATATTATGGCGTTGTTTACTGGAAGGTTGAGGCAGTTTCAAAGTCCTCTAAACTTAAAGTTTCAACAACTAATGTAAGTAAGATTAAGCGTACTAATCAGGAAAAAATGTATGTTAATCTGCTTCAGATAATGGCTGGTAGATCGGATCAAGAAGTAACTGGCGGTACAAATACGAGTAATAGAACATTATTCCTTTGTACAGAGTGTCAGTATGCAAAGAATGTACTTCATGGAAACAGATATACAAATCTTGGTATGTTCTTTGCAAAGGTAGATACTGGTGCTAATACATTTAAAGAAACAAACTCTATAGAACAGGTTAATAATCTATCAAGTGTTGATAGTATAAAGAATACTCTAGTTGAATTTGAACCGGATTACGATTATCCTATTACAAATCTTGGCTATCATACCCACGATTTTGGTATTACAAAGTATTATAGCGATCTTGTTCTGAGCGGAGAAGATGGTGGTGCGGGTTATGATGATATCAGTACTAACTGGTTTGATGTAATATCAGATGATTATGATGTAGATACAACAATTCTTTATACTAATGAGATAGAAGAGAAAATTAATGAAATAAAGAATGACTATGCAGGTCTTACTAAGGCTCAGGTTGAGGCTAAGGTCGGAGATACTGCAGGTGGTTATACTGCTACATATAATAAGTTTGATAAGTATTACAATGCAATGAAGGATATAATCAATGGTGAATTCACTAAAGGTAGTAAGGCTGCCGGATACACACTTGATTATGCGGCACTTGAAAGTGCTTATCCTGGTTTTGTAGATGCTCTTGTCAATAAGATGACATCAAGCGCTCAGTTTGCTGATGCTGCTTCTGCTAGAAGTGAGATAGAAAAGTATGCTACAGCATCATTCTATCTTGATGATTATATTATTGATCATAAATCAGATATGACAAGTAGTGGTAAGAAGAAGGAAGTTACTGCTGAGAAGCTTGGACAATATCTTGATAAGATATCCAATGTTAATCAGTCTCCAAGTATTCCTAGAGACAAGAGAAAGTATTATGATATTTATAATAACTACAGTGAGTTCTCGGGTGTAGATTGGATAGCAGCTTATACTACTTACTTCTGTCAATGGAGAGATGCTAAGATATTTGAGAATTTCTTCTTTGAGATGTATCAAAAGTATCTTTTATATGCTAGTTATGATTATGACTTAGGGAATGTAGTCCTTAGTAATGTATATGACTGTATAGCGCTTGGTGCGGCTGAAGGTTTTTATGGCGATGATCTTAACGATGATGCGACAACAGCTTTATCTCGTTATATAGATGATCAGGGAAATCTTATCCTTTTCCATGATACTCTTAGTTCTGTTAAGGGTGCTACGACAAATATGACTAATGATCTAAGCACTAAGTTTGGAATGAATGCTAGACATATGTATGTGACTTATGACACCTTCAAGCTGGACAATACTGTAAAATTGTATGTTAATGGAGAAGAGCATATTGAACCTATTGATATGTCATATGGTATAGGTACCAAAACACTTACATATAAGCAGCTCTTTACAAAAGAAGGGGTTCAGGCTGATGTTGGTTATAATATAAATGGAACACCTTATACGTTTAGTGACATAGATAACGATGCAAAGAGTTATACTGTTGATGTTACAAAGAATGTAGAAGAGATTTCTAAGGTCGATATGTACGTTACTGATGCTGACTGGAAATATGACCAGGATCAATATACTAAGCTTGAAATACCTGTGACGGCTTCTGAGGTTACAATCAATTCGGATTATAGTTTTACGATTGATGATGTAGCAGATAATCCTGATGAAGGACATGTAATTAAGGTAAATAACAATTCTTCTAAGAGTTTGTATGTTGCTTTAGGTGGGCATACAAAGAGCGATATTGTATGTAATCCGTTGAATAATAATAATTCTTATGAATTATTAACTGAAGGATATAATGAATATTATGATGAAATAGAGCTTGCTTATACTTCAAATTATGATATTAATGCTAATTTTGGTGCGATTCCTCGTGATGCAGCAGAGATTACTTTACATGTTACTCATGAAAACAATAATTTTAAAAACGCAAAATTTGAAGTAACTAAAACAACAACTGATACTGGTTATCACAAGGTTACTATTATCACGGATTTTCAAAAGATTAATTGTAATGATTGGTATAATCCAGGTTATGGTAAGATTCTTACTATTAATACGAAAGAGAATCCTGGCAAAGAGAGATATAAATATACAGAAACCGATATTAGTGCAACAAGTATTGATATTGATAATTGTGCCTACAGCGATGAAACAATAAATAATATAAGTAATGATAAGATGACAGTTATTACATATGATGTAGGCAAACCTGTAAAATCATCTGATTCATATGCTACAGACGAGTATGGTGCTCAGAGTTATATATTTAATTTTACTGATGGTACAAATGCTATCTCAGGCGAACCTGTAACCTGCACAATAAATGGTGAAACAAAGACTATAATGAGTGATGAAGAGGGGCATGCAGTATTCTATAGAAACAATTATACTCCAGGTGGTTATGTATATGTTCCTAAATATGATGAGCAAACCACTACTACTGGTAATACAAATCAAACCTTAACTGTCAAGGTTATTGATCAAAATGATAATCCGGTTTCTGGGGTTGAAGTTAAGGCTGTTCAGACATCAGATTATTCTAATTCATCAGAGACTAAAGATACATCTGCTAGCGGAATGGCAGTATTTACATATCAGAATTATTATGATGCTTCATCTGGAACAGGCGTTGTTACAAGTGAGCCGGGATACGGAAAGGCAAAAGGTTACTTTGTTTCAACAGTCTTGGCTAATTCAGCAGGTGTCGAGTCGTTTAATTATGCACCTAGAATGCTTGGATTCAAAGGTTTCTTTGTAAATGCAAACGAGGGACAATTAAATACTCAGTATAATACAATGATGTACAAATATTCACTTTATCATAGTAAGGTGGATGAGTCATCTAACAACCCTACACTTATTGGTGCTCAGGATATGCAGGCTACTATAGATGCATCAAGTACTAATGGCGAAACAATGCCAACAGATAAGACCAAGAAGAATAATGAAGGTATTATCACTAAGTATCCATTCGGTATCGGTGATAGAATGAAGGTTAGTGCAACTACGCCACAGAGTTATGCTGTAGATATAGAAGATGATGATCTTGTTGTTTACTACACACTTGCTGGTGGATCTCAGGGTACTACATCATCTGCATTTGCTTCTGATCCTATGGATGGTGTTAATAACTACTTCCTGTATCAGTATGGTAGCATCACTTATACAGGTGCTGGTCATGCGCTTATAACCGGTAGAGGACGTAATAATAATGATGAGCGTCGATTGTTTATCAATATTATCGTTAACTCTGGTAGAAAGAGTATTAAAGGACCATCACTTAATCTGTATGATCTTGGTGCTACAGAAGAACAGATTGGCCTTGATGCTGAGAAGAATACCGCACTTGCTAATGCTAAGATTAAGCCGGCAGGTGGTGAAGGCTATGATTACTATACTGAAATCGAAGATCTATCTGATTTTGATGGATTTGATTTCTTAGCTAATATTGCTGGTTCATCTACAATTAGTAAAGTACTTGTATACTATGATATTAATCATACAGATAATGGTAATTCTACTGAAGGTGTATACAAGTATGAAGAAGGTACAGATCAGCTGATATTACAGTCTGATAGAGTTAATAGTACTGATGCTACAGAAGCAATTCTTGAAAATCAGCTCAAGGAGATGTCTACAGATTCTACTAGAACTAAGAATCTTGCTCCACACTATGATAGTAGTGGCAATGTAACTGGTCCTGGACTTGCTCTTAGAGAAGAATACTTTGATCCACAGTCTGGTGGACAGTATGCTTACATAGTTGTTCAGGTTTGGGATTCAAATAATGAAGAGGCTACTGCAATACTTCGTATTCAGTATAAGCCGGCACTTATTGATCTGAACTAGTTATTAGACTAGCTGATAATATAAGTTAATAATAAAGGGCTCGTTTCGAAAGAAACGGGCTCTTTTACATTAGGATAAGCTAGCCATAATTTTGTAAAATCGATAGATAAGTAGTAATATGATAATTGTAAAATAGAAGTTATAGTACCAACATGATTATATAGAAAAGAAATCCCTCTTTACATTATTTTGTAAAGAGGGATTTAATCTTATTATTGGTATTATAAATCTCAACGTTATTTGATTAGATATTTAATTACTTTGCTCTTGATGTATATTCACCTGTACGTGTATCGATTACGATTGAATCTCCCTGGTTGATGAAGAGTGGTACCTGAAGAGTAGCACCTGTCTCAACTGTACATGGCTTAGTAGCATTAGTAGCAGTATTTCCTGCTATACCCGGCTCACACTCTGTAACCTCAAGAGTAACGTTGATAGGTGGCTCGATGGAGAATACGTCACCGTTATGTGACATAAGCTTACAGGTTTCATTTTCCTTTACAAACTTCATATCATCGCCGATGATCTTCTCGCTTACAGGAATCATATCATAAGTTTCAGGATTCATGAAGTAGTAGAGCTCACCATCCTTGTATGAGTATGTCATGTCACGCTTCTCGATATGAGCTGTCTCAAACTTCTCTGTTGGACGGAAGGTTCTCTCGACAACACCACCGTTCTTTACGTTCTTAAGCTTAGCACGAACGAATGCAGCTCCCTTTCCCGGCTTAACATGCATGAATTCGATGATCTGGCATACGTTACCTTCGATTTCTACAGTAACACCATTTCTAAAATCGCCTGCTGATATCATTGATAATTCCTCCTTAAATGTTATAACACTAAGTGTTTTGTAATCTTAAATATCTGATGTGCTTATATGTATTATTGTAATAGTCTGTGTTTTGAGCACATATACTTAGTTATTGTAATATATTGTATGGTTTTTTTCAAGAATTCTTTTCTTTTATTTGTATATTTAATGGGGTATAATATTTAAGTACGCATATTGTCTGTTGGATACTATCTAAAAATGATAAAAGAATGTTTTTGGATACAGGGTAATGGAATTGTTGATAAATCTATGCTTATTGCGGATATAAATAAAAGTTTGAATACTGATAGGAAGCTTTCGTGTGTCAGCAGACCTCGCCGCTTTGGAAAATCATTTATTGCAAAGATGCTTGTGGCTTATTATGATAAGTCGGTTGATTCTTTTTGGGTATCTGACATATAATAGGAATACTCATAAGGTATCTATTCCGAATGAAGAAGTTCATCAGGAATTTGTTGATAATTCCCGTAAAATTTCAAAAAAATATACTATTCAAAGAATAAAAGAGTGCGACAAGCTTTTTGAAGATACTATAAACATGAATGAGGATGCAGTCGCAGAAGCTATAGAAAAGGTTCATAGAAATGGATTTGCTGATATTATATTTATCCCTAAAAAGAACTCAGACATGCCGGTTCTGGTAATAGAACTAAAATGGAATAATAGTGCAGAGGGAGCCATAGAGCAAATTAAAAAGAGGAACTATGTTGATGTAGTTTCTGAATATGGTGAGGAGATACTATTGGTTGGGATAAGTTATGATAAGGAGTCGAAGGATAAGAAGCACTATTGCAGGATTGAAAGGTATGTTGATTGAGTTTAAGTTACTAAAAAATACCTTTGTATTAAATCTAAATAATAGTATAATTGTAAAGTGATCTTTCATATTTTATGTAATTTGATTAATAAGGGAATTTGAGATATGCCAGTAATCAGTATTATAGTTCCGTGCTTTAATGAGGTAGATGTGCTTCCTCTTTTTTATAAAGAGCTTGTTAAGCAAGCTGAAATAATTGAAAACTATGATTTGGATATAGTATTAGTTAATGATGGTTCTACTGATAATACACTTTTAATCATGAAAGAACTTGCCGATGCTGATAAGAGAGTCCGATATATATCTTTTTCTCGAAATTTTGGGAAGGAAGCGGCTATGTATGCGGGTTTTTGTAATGCAAGTGGAGATTATGTAGCAGTAATGGATGCTGATTTGCAGGATCCTCCGGATTTATTAATTGAAATGATAAGGATATTAGAAAGTGGCGAGTATGATTCTGTGGCTACTAGAAGAGTTAGCAGAAAAGGTGAACCGAGAATAAGGAGCTTTTTTGCTCGTTTGTTTTATAAGATTTTTGATAGGTTTTCAGATACAGATATTGTTGATGGAGCTAGAGACTTTAGACTTATGAAGCGAGAAATGGTTGATGCACTTATATCACTGTCAGAATATAATCGCTTTTCTAAGGGCATATATGGATGGATTGGATATCGAACATATTGGTTAGAATTTGAAAATCAAGAGAGGCTAGCTGGAGAGACAAGTTGGAGTTTTTGGGGATTGTTTCGATATGCCATAGATGGATTAATCAATTTTTCGGAGTTCCCTCTATCCTTTGCCTCATGGGTTGGAGGTGTTATGACATTATTAGCTTTTGCAGGAGCTTTTTTTATTGTTATTAGGAAACTAATATTTGGTGATCCTGTTGCCGGATGGGCTTCTACGACATCTATCATCACATTCATAGGTGGAATCCAGCTATTTTCGCTTGGAATTATAGGAAAGTATATAGCAAAGATGTATATGGAGGTTAAACATAGACCTCATTATATAGTTTCAGATACAAACATAGATCATATTGAAAAAATAAGGTAAGTATATGCGGATAATTAAGAAAGATTGGATATGTGTCGTTTCAGTTATAATATGTTTTGCTTTCTTTGTTATAATTATGGCAATTTGCAGGGTTTCACCATTTGGTTCATATTCTTTTGTAGAATATGATTGCTTGCAACAATACCTTCCTTTTTATTCCGAATATCAAAGAAGTATCAATAGTATTCTGCAGGGAAATGGAATTGGAGAGATGTTTTATTCCTTTAGTGGTGGAGCAGGATTTAATTATCTGGCTGTATATTTTTATTATCTTTCCAGTCCACTAAATCTATTTGTATTACTTATAAAAAGGGAACAGCTTCTATCATTTATTTCAATATTGATGGTTATTAAGGTGTCATGCGCATCTGGAACAATGGGATTATACTTATTACATAGCCCATTTTTTTCACATATTTCTTTAAAAAAAATCTCGTATAAATCTGTGGCTGTTATCTCTCTATCTATAGCTTATTCTGTTAATAGTTTTACTCTTGGGTATCTCTATAATGTAATGTGGTTGGATTGTCTTGTGCTATTTCCAATAGTAATACTGGGACTTGAAAGGTTGATCAAAAAAAACTCTCGTGTTCTCTATATAATAGCATTGTTTTTATGTATTTGGTCTAATTATTATTTTGCTTTTTTGATATGTATATTTCTTCCTATTTGGTTACTTATTAGACTTCTTGAGCAAAGGAGAGATGTAACGGCTAATATAAAAATAGTGGGGCATTTCCTTTTGGATTCTATATTGGCAGTGGGAATGGCGGCGTTGCCTGTTTTGGTTTCATTTTTTGCTATACTTAAAACTTACTCCATTAATGAATATAATGAAAATGGTTTACTGTATTCAAATATTATAGCTGTTATTGGTCGGCATTTTTTATTGTCAAAACCAATAAAGGCTTCGGAACATAATGGAGAGGCAAATGTATATTGTGGAATGGCAGTTCTTATCTTAGTGGTTTTATATATTGTCGGTTCTATAAAAAAGAAAAAAAGGATTGCTAAGGTTGTCGCTGTAGTATTTCTTCTTTTTGGAATGATATTTTCACCTTTAAATTTTGCACTTCACGGATTTCATAAACAAGTAGGAATACCAAACAGATTTGTGTTTATGTATATTTTTTTGCTACTGGTAATATCATATGAAGTGATTGATGCTTTGAAATTGATTAATAAAAAAAGCTTGATAATAACATGCTTAATTGTGTTTTGTTTGCTTTTTGTTTGTTTTTTGTCTGGAAATTTAAATGGAATTTATTCTGACAAAACTATCTTTGTTGTCTCTCTTCTAATATTGTCAGTGTATTTTTCTTTGCTATTAACATTTATTCTTACGCAAAAAAAAATCTTTGTCATTTGTGGACTCCTTATAACGATAATCGAGCTTTTGGTCAATGGAGGACTATGTATAAAAAAGAATGAATTAGAGGACTCAGGATATTATATGTCATTCGTTGACGAGAGAGGTAATGCAATCAATCATATACATGAGTTGATTGATGATTACGATACATTTCCTAAGCGTTCAATATTATTTCGAGAATGCATATATGATAATATAATAAATAATGAAGAAACATATCATGGTTTAAATGGTGTTAGCTTGTTTTCTTCAACACAGTATGGTTCGATGGTAGAAACTATGACAAAGCTTGGACTAAGTGGCTCAGATTTAAGATATTATTATCTAGGTGCCAGTAGTATAGTCGATGATTTGTTTGGAATTAGATATATCTATATGAATCAACCATACTATGAAGGTCGCGAATCTTATACCGGTATATATGACGATAATGGATTTGTTTATGAGAATAGTGATGCGTTATCAATCGGGTATGCGGTTGATAAAAGTATTATAGATTATGAATTGGAGGAAACATCGGATTCGGCTCTTCTTCAAAATAATATTCTTTATGAGATGACAGGCGAGGGAGGTTATTTCAGATCGGGTGATGTTCCTATAAGTCTAAGTAACACAGATAATATAATTAATGTATCATTCTCAGTTCCAGAATCGGGAGAATATTATATAGATACGGTTATTGATTATGCTATAGATTCCGAGTTATGTATTAATGATCAGGTTGTTGATTCTGGACAGCTATATAATCATATGCTACCACTAAAGCTAGATAAAAACGATAAAGTTGATTTGTATATCCTATGCTCAGTCGATGTAGATTCTAATATTGGATTTATGTTATATGCTACAAAGTACTATCCGGAACAAGAAAAGGCTGCAATAAAAAAACTGTCAGAGCATCAATTAGAAATTATTGATATTACAGCAAATGTTATTTCGGGAACTGTGGAGATGGATAACGACCAGATATTATTTCTTTCGATACCGTATGATGATGGTTGGAAAGTATATGTAGATGGTAAAAAAACTGATAAAGTAAAGCTTATTAATACATTTATGGGAGTTAAAATGGAAAAAGGGAAACATGATGTGAGGCTTGCTTATATACCTGAGGGCTTGTTTTCTGGAATTCTAATTATGTTTGTTTCATGGGTTATATTCTTTATCTTACTATTTAAAAGGCGTAAGAATGATAAGTGTTCGTAATATAAAACAAAATAAGAATGAGAAGATTATTCTATTCATATTACTATTTGCAATATCCAGTTCTTTTGTATTCTTTTTGATAGTTCCAAATTATAGGGATACTGGAGATCTGGGATATCATATAAATAGAATTCTTGCGCTTTCCACGGAATTGAGGCATGGAGTTTTTCCAGTTCGTATTTCATCTTATTGGTTGGAAGGGAATGGGTATCCATCTTCTATTTTTTATGGTGATATTCTATTATATATACCAGCTATATTGGTAATGCTTGGCATGAATGTATTTAAAGCATATAGCGTATTTATATTATTGATAAATGTTATAACGCTTATTGTAACTTTTTTTTGCATGAAGGGTATCTTCGTGGATGGGTATTTATCACTATTACTTGCGCTTTCATATGTTGTATCACCTTACAGGCTTTCTGATGTGTTTTTTCGTCATGCTGTAGGCGAGTATTGTGCCATGATATTTATTCCGCTTGTTTTTTTTGCGTTATATCGAATATATACAAATAATTTAGATTATGTCAGATCTTCGGTGATTCTAGCAATAGGTATGACGGGTATTATAAAAACTCATTTGCTTACATTTGAAATGACTGTATTTAGTATAGCATTAATATGCATTTTGTACTTTAATCAGACAGTCCAATATCATACGATTAAAACATATATTTTATCGATTATATTTACTATTGGTTTATCTTTGGATTTTGTCGTTCCTTTTTTAGATTATTTTATAAATTGTGATACAAATATATCTGAAAATTTAAATGATGGAAGTTTGGAGTTGTACTATGGTTCTGTTACGCCTGCGGAATTCTGTGAACTGTTCTATGGAGCGGCAGGTATATCATTTTCATTGGGATTTTTGTTGACAATAGCATTAATAATAACTTTTATATTGTTATTAAAGAAAGAATTTGATTCACGGTTAGGTAGGGCGTTCTTATTTTTAATAATAATACTTTTGCTTTCGTCTATTTTGTTTCCCTGGGATTATCTTTCGAAACATTTTATATTTTTTAAGGTGTTATCTGCAATAAGGTTGCCCTATAGATTTATATGTATCGCGTTAATTCCGGCTACATTCCTATTGGGGAAATGTTTAATAAGGATTATTGAACTTGGAAATAGCAGACGAATATTATTAATAATATGTTTTGCTATTCAGATGTTGGCATATGGAATATATATATATGGTTATTATACCAACAATAAGAGTAATGATATAGGTTTCGATATTAATTCAAATGATATAGGTTCCGGAGAGGAGTACCTGATTTATGAAACAAATATTCATGATTTGAATGATGTTCATGTAGCAGATAACTGCCAAGTTAAGCTAATTGAGGATAAAGGATTATACAAATGTTATAGTATTAAAGTACAGAAAGGCTCTGGTTATATAACAATTCCTGTGCTTAATTATAGATATTATAAGCTTACATCTAATAATGGTGAAATAATTGAAATAATGAATTCTGATAATAATCAAATCTCTTTTACACTGCCAGCTCATTTTGACGGAGAGATAGTGCTTGAGTTTTGTGAACCATTGTTTTGGAAAATAGCTGATTGGATTGCTGTATTCACATTAATAATTATTATTTATCTAATTGTGTTTTATAGAAAAAATATTGATAACTGTTTAGGTAAAAGAGGAAAATAAGTGTTGTTGTACCATTCAATAAGTAAGTTAAAAGAATCAATAATAGATAATTATGTATATGTCACTACCATCATAATATCAGCATTAATCATGCTGATAGCTTTGCTGCTTAGTAACAGTTGCCCATTTGGTGAGAATTTTCCGCTTCTGGGAAATGGTTATGTTCAGGACTATGCACAGTTTTGTAATGCTGTAAGGCAGATCAAAGCAGGACATTTTTATGATTTTCTGGATTATGGTATAGGGCTTACTTTTGATAATTATGGAATTAAGTCCTATGCTATGACGTTTATCATGCTTCGTCCATGGCTATATCTGATTTACTATTTTATGCCTGAAGGGTGGAGTGTGCCCGTATTTTTTTCATATTATTTTATGAATTACATTATTGCCGGACCACTTTTTATCTATTATCTGACACATCGAAAATCTGGTAAAGCTATTGACAAGAAAAACTGGATATTGATTGTAATGGGACTATGTTATGGGCTGTCGGCTTATAACCTGAGTTTTTTTATGTATTTTTTCAGATATATGATATTTATTCCGGTTATATTTTTAGGTGTAGAGAAGCTGGTATATGATAAAAAACCGTATTTATATATATTTTCTCTGGCATATCTGATGGCAACTGAGGCTTACTATGCTTTTATTATGTGCATCTTTATAGTCCTTTATTATCTTACACTGGAGCATGGTGGGGTGAAACAATTTCTGTCAAATAGTGTCAGATTTGCTATCTCTTCTATAGTGTCTGCAGGCCTTTCTGCTGCATTTCTCGTCCCGTATTTTATAAGAACCAGATATTCACCCTACGGAAGCTTTGACAATGAATCGCCAAGCATAATCAACTGGTTTGGTTCTATTCTGAATCCATTAGCTGACTATAGTGTTGGTAGAGATGGGATGACTACATCGCCAATTGAATATAGAGCAAATATATACTGTGGAATGCTTGTGCTGCTGGTATTTCCGATCTATATGTTTATAAAGGATATATCACTTAATAGAAGAATAAAGATGCTTATATTTCTTCTGATAATCTATCTCGGATTTGATAATCAGCTTTTCAACTATATATTCCATGGTTTTCATTATCAGTGGCAGGTACCTAATAGGTTTTCTGCATTTTTTATATTTATTCTTATGGTGATGTTTTATGATATTGTTATTCACTTATCGGACATTAAGGCAAAGTATATAATAACAAGCATGGTAATCATGTCAGGTGTTATATTTATAACATATTTTTATACATCTCGCAGTGATGGGATAGCGGATCATAGTATAAGTAAATATATTCTTAGCTTTGTATTTGTTGCAATATATCTTATATGTGGGATTATATATTCTCTTGGTGTAAAAGGGTGGCTACTTAAAATAAATAAGTATATCCCAAGGGTGGCTGCTGTTACTTTGTCTTTAGAAGTATTACTGGGAGCAGTTTTAACTCTTAGAACTACGGTTTCATTTCCGGAAAGTGTTACAGAGTCTTCCAAAGTGGATAAGGTGAATGCTCTTGTTGAGAGGCACCAGGATATGCAGATACCATATGTTATAACAGAATATCCTGGGGATAATTTAAATAAAAATATAGCTTATATGACAGGCACCCATTCTCTTAGTTTTTATACATCTAGTAGCTATAGTCAGCATTTTGATCTTCTATATAGATGGGGAGTCCTTTTTTCGAAAAATATTACCTATTATACGAATGGTTCTCCACTGTCAGATATGATGCTTCATGTCAGGTATCATGTAGTAAATAATGAGGATTTTCGTTCCATATCTCCTTATACATTGGTTGATATGGAAGAAAACATTGCTTTGTATGAGAATCCATACTATCTTCCTCTTGGTGTGGTGTATGATGCATCAGCTCTTTCATCATGGAATCAGAAGTCGGGTTCATATATGAACTATGGTTCTTCCTTTGAAAGAGATAATGACTTTGCAAATTCCTTTGGAACTGGGGATATATATGAAGAGATTAGTATAGAACCGGCAGAAGAAGAAATGTCACTGGATAATAATTACTACGAATATGAAGAGTATGAGGACGGAAGTGTTCTATATACATTTTATATTAATAGTACAACCGGTGGCAAACTTTATATGCAGATAGCTCAGGCTTTGGAGTATATAGGAACTGCAACAGCAGGAGCCGATGAAATTCTCTATTACTATGTTCCCAGTACGCTTAATCTTAAGAATTATGATGATATAAAGCTTGCTATATGGAATGAAGATAATTTTTCAAAACTATATGATACACTTTCTTCTAATGTAATGATTGGAACAGAATATACGGGAAGTAGCATCAAAGGACTTGTCAGTGCTTCTGATGAAGAAATGCTGTATATGGCAATGCCTGCCATGCCTGGGTTTACGCTATATATTGATGGTAATGAGACTGAATATGAAGACTATATGGATGGAATCGGAGTTAGACTAATGCCCGGATATCATGTGATCGAACTGGATTTTTCTCCGGTAGGAATGGTAATGGGCTGGCAGTTATCTGTAATAACCATTCTACTGATATTAGTTTATAATCTTCTGCTTTTAAAGAAGGGAAGACTGGAGGTACCGTCTAAACAAAAGCTTATTCGTATGGCAGTGCATATAGTATATCTGATAGTACTCCTGCCGATGTTTTATGTATTTGATGGTTCAGGAAATATGGCTGTTCAAAATGGATGGTTTATCTGTCTTGTGGCATACATTATGTTCATATATGCATTTAAAAATAAAAAAGAAATAGATCTTAGATCAAAAAATTCCAGGCTGTCACTTTTATTTACGGCACTGTTCCTTATGATGTTGCCTGTATCTGATATTTTATCTTCAACAACAATCATAAATGGTAAATGGATATATATGGTGTGGAAGTGGTTTTTCTATTTGCCTGTATTTTTGATAAGTCTATGGATTATAGTAAGCAGGCTTATAGAAAAAATGCAATGTGGAATCAACATAGGAGTAATACCGGGTTTCCTGTCAAAACGTAATTGTTTTATAATTATAATCATAACGTCTGTTATGTTTCTTTTTTCGGCAATTCCGGGAATATGGATATATGATGATGTTGCAAGGGTTGCTTTGCAGGTTAGTTCAGGTGAGTTCAGTAATTGGGATTCGCTAGGTTATGTATTCTATGTGTATATAACAAGTATTGGTGGAAGATTTCTGTATGGTGCATGTCTGGTTCAGTCAGTTTTGTGGGTGCTTATCAATAGGTATATACTAGATATACTGAATGAATGGTCGCCCCAAGCTATGAGAATATATACTGTAATTTCAGTATTTTCTGTAACACCATATTTTTATCTTGATGTCATGTATAAGGATACGATATTTGCTATGGGAGTCCTGGCTCTTTCTGCTGGAATATTTGGAGTTGTTTTACATAAACGAATTACAAGGATGGATTTTATGATACTGGCATTGGTATCACTTCCTGCCACCTTATGCAGACATGGGGGATATGTAACTACAGTCAGTGGTTTGGCACTTTTGATTATATATCTTATAAAGCATCATAGAAATGAGATTAAGAAATGTCTGATGATTCCTCTTATCCATTTTGCTACATATATACTTATATATACAGTCCTTTTTAATGCTTTTAATGTGACAAAGGTTCCGGCATATGTTAAGTATGGGACTCCGCTTTCCATAATAGCATCGGCGGCAGAAAAGGAAGTTGAATTTGAGGAGGAGGATAGGATTCAACTGGAAAAGGTGATGCCTGTTTCCGACTGGGGACTATGCTACGATAAGTATTGGGCTGATGCAGTGTCCAGACCATGGGGAGGGATTGGCACAGATAATCTGTATAAAATGAATGAACTGATAGAAACAGAAGGTTATGGAAAGTTCATTATAAAGCTTAATATGAAACTACTGATACACCATCCTGTTATATGGTTTGATGCATTTATGGGAATGGGAAATGAGATATGGGAGATATCCAGGCCGTGGGATATGACAGAATACTATATGCCTGTTGGGGCTTTGTGTGATTCCCCGTATAATGAAGAAATAGACTATAGTCTGATTTACTGGATTACACATCCTGTGACCTGCATTTATAATGAGGTTCCTGTGTTACATTCGGCATTTCTAAGAGGGGGACTTAGCCTGTTTATTATGATACTCTCGATTGTGATTATGTTGATAAAACATTATCACAGATTTATTATACCTTGTATTCCTGTAATTGTTTATTCTTGCGTAATGATGCTTGCTATACCTGCGCCGGATGCAAGATATATACTTCCTGTTCTGGAGGTAACGATTTTTATTATTCCTATACTATTATCAAAGGGGCAATCAGATGGATAAAGTTGCTGTTTTAATACCTTGTTACAATGAGGAGAAAACTATATATAAGGTTGTGCAAGATTTCAAGACCTCATTACCTGATGCAGTGATATATGTCTATGATAATAATTCTAATGACAGATCCGAAGAACTGGCTACAAAGGCTGGTGCAGTTGTACATCATGAATATAAACAGGGAAAAGGAAATGTTGTTCGAAGAATGTTTAGAGATATAGACGCAGAGGTATATATACTTGTGGATGCTGATGATACATATCCGGCAGAATGTGCAAGGGCCATGGTGGAAGCTGTACAAAAGAGACATGTTGATATGGTTGTTGGTGATAGATTATCATCCACATATTTTGATGAGAATAAAAGAATGTTTCATGGGTTTGGTAATCTTATAGTAAGAAAGAGTATTAATTCGCTCTTTAAAAGCGATGTGCGAGATATAATGACAGGCTATAGGGCGTTTTCTTATCAGTTTGTGAAAACATTTCCGGTATTATCCAAGGGATTTGAGATAGAAACAGAGATGAGCATTCATGCGATAGATAAAAACATGTTGATTGAAAATCTTTTGATAGAATATAGAGACAGACCAGATGGAAGTGAGTCAAAGCTGGAAACATATTCAGATGGGTTTAAAGTGTTAAGAACAATTGCTGCTCTCTATAGGGTGTATAAACCCATGTACTATTTTGGACTTATTTCAGCCGTACTAGCAATAATATCTGTTGGCTTTTTTGTTCCGATTCTCGTTGAATACCTGGAAACAGGACTTGTACCAAGATTTCCAACACTTATTATTTGTGCCTTTGTAATGATGGCGTCAATTCAAAGCTTTTTTTCTGGAATGATACTTCATACCATATTGCAAAAAAATAGACAGGATTTTGAATTGAATCTTATTAGAACCAATTTGGATTATAAGAATAAGATGTAATGTTTTGGTTGGTCTTTCTTAAATGAACGGGGAAATAGGAGGGACAGGATGCGATTATTTAAAAGGAATTATATATGGCTGGTCAGTATCATAATTGTATGTTTATTTTGGGGGATATTTTTCATAATTAATAAATGCTATCCTTTTGGAACTAATTCTCTGGTTAACCATGATATGTATTATCAGGTATGGCCTTTCCTTATTATGTTTAGGGATAGGCTGTTAAGTGGTGAGGGAATTGGATATATATGGAATATTGGGTTAGGGATGAGCTTTCTTCCGCTTTATTTTTATTATCTTGCTTCACCGATTAACCTTTTGGTTGTATTTTTTAGTGAAACAGGACTTATCGGATTCTTGAATATGTCAGTTGCAATTAAGTCGGCTATATCAGCGGGGACATTCGCCTTTTATTTACAGCACATATACTCAAGAGGTAATAATTCAGATGATGAAGCGGAACACGATAGCGTAAATAGTATAGCTATCATTCCATTATCTTGTGCATATGCTTTAAGTGGGTATATATGTGGATACTATCATGAAATAATGTGGTTTGATTCATATATGATATTTCCTCTTATAATGTATGGATATAGTTGTCTTATTAGGGATAAGAAACCTTATTTATACATACTTACGTTGGCTTTTTCGGCATATTGTAATTTTTATATGACATTCATTATAGCGGTATTTCTGATACTGTGGTTTTTCATTGATAATTATGATTCATGGCATGATTTTTTGATGAGACTTCTTCGTTTTGCCGGAGCGTCGTTACTGGCTGTTGGGATGTCGTTCTTTCCTTTGATTATTTCCTTTTTGGCAATAGAAAATGGAGGGGCAGGCGATAGCTTATCGGTAAGGCAAATCTGGTTTGGAAGTATGTTTGATCTATTAAAATATCAGTTTATATTTTCAAAACCAGTTACGATTTCATATGTAAATAATGTAGCCAATCTCTATTGTGGCACATTTGCGATATCTTTATTTGTTATGTACATATTCTGTAGCAAGCTTAGTCTGGCAGATAGAATAAAAAGAACATTATTACTTTTGTTTCTTTATATCAGTCTCAATTCGACGATTCTAAATTATATATGGCATGGGTTTCATAATCAGGTTGGAGTGCCGAATAGATTTTCATTTCTTATAATTTTTATCCTATTAATATCTTCATATGAGATGCTTAAGGAAGAGATAAAAATAGATGTAAGAAGCATTGTAGTATTAGTTCTATCGGTTTTTATACCAATTACTATATATTTTTTTACTGATTATGATTCGATATTTACATCGAAAACAGAGCTGATAGTTTCACTGCTTATATTAATAGTGTATAGCTCTTTGTTAATTCTTTGTAAACATTTAAAAATCATAGTTCAGTTTTGCTTACCTCTCGTTATGTTTCTAGAAATAATGCTTAATGGTTTTTTTGTATTTAATTTTGAACTTGTTGATATGACAGCAACAATAAGATATTTGCAGAATCTATCAGGTGTTGAGGACGTAATTGATAGCAATGATATTTTTTACCGTATAAGCTGTAATAATTGGATTAGAAATAAAGGCTGCTTTATGAGACAAAATGGTGTAGAAGCATTTTGTAGCATGTGTTCGAATGATGTTGGTTACATTATGAATTGTTTAGGTGGATTTGTCGGAAAAAACGATATGCCTGATTACGGCGTATTTGAACCATTAGGCACAATTTTAGGAGTAAGATATAAATGTTATATCTCCGATTATCCTGTAAATGATTCAAATAGTACTATCTACCAGGATGATAACTATATAGTTGACCAAAACTCGAATTCTCTTGGGCTTATCTATGCAACGAATAAAGATATAAAAGATATTAATTATGATAGTAATGATGCAATTTATAATCTTAATCAGTTAACATACAGTATTTCAGGTGTTCCAGATGTAATACGAGAAATCGTTCCTTCTTTTTTGATTACTACTGATAACTATGATGTGTATTATGGTGATGGAGAATGGATGAGTGTTAAACTTATACCAAACAATGAGGGAAATGGTGTGGTAGATGTTGCATTTATTGCAGAAGAAACAGATAATTATAATATGTATATAGACGATAGCTGGCCAGTCAGTATTATAGTAGAGGTAGCTGGGAAAACTAGGCTAGTAACCAGCGATATCGACCAAACTGGTATCGTTTGTATTGGAGATATCAATAAGGGTGAAGAAGTTAGAGTTAGAATTATATCACATGTAGAAAAAATATCTGACTGGGGATGGTCAGACGATATAGATTCATCGGATGCTCAGTATCTTAGCTTAAGATTTTACGTGGTGGATGAGGTGCAGAACGGACTCTTTGTTGATTTACTTCATAATAATCAGATGGATATTCAGGAATTTAAGTCAGATAGAATCAAAGGTCAGGTACATATAGATGAAAATCAGGTTCTCTTTACGACAATTCCCTATGATAAGGGATGGCATTTGTACGAAGACGGAAAAGAGATAATGACTGAGAAATATGCTGGAGCCTTTGTTGGAGCTGATCTGGGGGCTGGAAATCATAATATTGAACTAAGATTTGTACCGAGGGGACTTTATATAGGAATAGTGATAACAATTATTTCGTGGCTGATTTTTGCAATGCTTCTTTTCTTAAGTAAAAGTATATTGAAGTCAAAGTCTCATGAACGGTGCTAGCCAATGCCTAAACATTCTTGTTATCGCTATTCCTGCTTATTAACTTATCGATATTTGATTTGTTTGTATTTTTTCAAAATATTAAAAAGTATTAACAACGCCAAAGTAGCAAGGGTTACTATGATTCCCTCGGATGCTCCGGGGGGATCGTATTCTAGTTTGACGGAATGGATGCCATTTTCTATATAAATACCCATTCCTCCCAAGTATTGAACTGGTTTAATTGCTTCGTTATCTACATATGCAGTCCATCCTTCGTTATATGGAATTGACAGGAATAGCATTCCGTTATAACTACTTTTTAAATCTGCGTAGATATACTTGCCATCTTCTCTAGTGTTGGTTAGTTCGTTTGTTTTAAGATGCTGATAGAGGGATCTGAATGCTTCCTCATTAAATAGTGCAATAACCGGTTCAAATTCTTCATATAAAAACGATGTTGGATAATCGATATATAAGTCATGATTATCTTCATTTACTTCGCCTAAGTAGAATATTGAACCGTTTAGAGATACAAATACTTTACCAGTTATGCTGTTATTGATGTGAATATGAGTAGGGATATACGAAGTAGTTACTGTATTATTACCTTTTTCATTATATACTTCATCAAAGGTAAACCAGTTAGTATTATCAGTGTAACCGGATTTAGTATCAAAGCTAAGCTCATCATATATATCAGTTCCTCCTAAGGATAATGCCAGATTATTCTGATATTCAAATGAAGTTTTGAATTCCTTCTTTTCTGTTTCCTTTTGAGAGGTCATAAAACCTATAGGAAGATAGTATGGATTTTCATATACTATATAGTTGTTATATGAATAAACTTCATTATATATAGAACTTGTTTCATCATTATATCTATCAATGATATTGTATTTGACGTGAAGCATCATGTCAGCGAGTGGATTGGAGCTATTATAATCTACAGAATTTTTACCGCATTGTATATTGTAATACTTGTAAAGTTTATAGACATTAGTACCATGCTGAGTTGAAAAGAACGATAAAGTATTAATGTCTGTGATACGGGCGATATTATCTGTTTTTGATTCAAAACCAACGATTTCTGTTACAACATCAAATTTGTTCATATCAGTATTTACTTTTGTGATATTGTCAATATCATTTGCCACACTGATAATAGTTGTATCGCCTGCCATGTTATTAGGCATAAGTATCAAGGCATTGATTACTATATCGAAGAGTGCTATATACAAAAGATAGTCCATAGTATTTCTTTTTTTATAATTAATAATTGGTACAATGCAATATAGTAGTAATAATATGCAAGTAATGATAATCATATAATCTTTTATAGTTCCTGATAAAGTATAAATAGTTATCATAAAGATAGTAGTGAATACGGTTATGATAATTATAGATTTTTGATTATAATCATTCTTGTAGTAGCAGATATCACTTAGCATACATATTAGGATAATGACTATAAAGGCTGCAAAGCGATTTGGTGCTAGCGACTGGTAATGAAAACCATGGAAAATGTAATTAAATAATTCGTTGTTGGTAGAAATGAATAATAATAGTAATATTAGTACATTTGTGATTTTTATTCTAAGGTTGACTTTTTTGTTAATTAGGTATAATGGAATGATTACCAATGCTATCATACCAATATATGAAGCTGATTGAGAATTATCACTGGATATAGGTTTTATAATGTTTCCAAAATGATAATCAGCAATTACATCTATATATGATTTAAAGAATTTACCAATAGATGGGAGAGTAGCATCAGTGCTTACATATTCTGAGTTAGATACGATTGTTCCAAAAGAAAAAATGTTAAATGAGGCTAGACCTGTTGAAATAATAGATCCAAGTGCAAATCGGAAGCCCTTAATAGTAAAGTCTTTTATGTTATTAAAATTAAAAGTAAAGAAAAATAACACTAAGAATTCGCAAAGTAAAAATGCCTGATATGTATTATTAATCATAAACATAAATAATACAATTACATATAGGCTATATTTTTTTCTATATATCAGATGCTCCAAGCCTAAAAATAGAAGTGGAATGTAGAGCATATATTTGAAGGACGAATATGTGAAAAACACTATTGTATAGGCCGAGAGGTTATACAAGAGTCCTAATGCTATTAGTCTTGAGTCGTTTCTGTCATAACGGTTTCTATGTCTGTGCGTAAGATAGAAGATGATACTTAAACCTGAAAAAACAAAATCCCAGATATATTCCAGTTCAAATATAAACAAATAGCTTGATTCAGGTATTATTTTAAAAAGAATATAGTCCCAAGGCTCAAGAAATAGTAAAAGGTTGCGGAAATATGCAGTAACAAAACAACCAGTATTAAAATAAAAATCTGGTAGTGATTTTGATGCTTTTATGGCGCGAATATATTCAACCCATCCCGTATAGCTTTGGAGTATTCCATCACCGCTGACTATAGAACGACTACCAAATGGTTGATCTGATGCGAATATCTTAGTTACGATAATCATACTTAAACTAATTAATACAGTTATAAAATAAACTCTATTCGCATCAATGAAACTGGAAACTGATTTTATTATATGGAATATAGGCTTTTCAATGGTTTTTCTTCTCTGTAATCCAAACAATATAATGAAACCAGATAGGGATAGTATTATACTTATTAATAAATAAGTATAATTATAAGTGATTAGTACGGTATTGGTACCAGACTCTATAGGTATCAGAGCCCTATTGTCCATAAAAGAAATCGGTTCAACGCGTTTTCCATTAACTCTCGTTATCAATGAGTTAGTACAAGGAAAATCAATCATAACATATCCAGTCTTGTCTGCATTAATAATATAATTATGTCCTAGTTTGTTTATAGAATCTACGGAATTTGATGATATAGCATTAATACCTTCTATAAAGTTAGGCTCTACAAATTCAGCACCCAGATATCTATACTCGTTGTTAATGTCATTTTCATATGGAACTTCTTGAAAAAAAGATCTGTTGGTTGTAATACTGGAATCACCGAAATGCTCTATATAGTAGGCTGAAAAGTACATATCGCCTTTATTGGCAAAAGTTACATTTATGACGACTGTATTTTCATCAGAGGTTTGATGTTGCTCTGCGATTACAGGGGTTTCCACAAAAATGGGTTTGTATCCAAGAGTTTGTTCTGTTAAAATATTCGATGAAATGAACGGGGATTTTTTATTATATATATAGTTTGATATACTATTATCAAATATTATTCCGTGTAGGCTGTAGTCATTTTTATAAATATCTATTCCAACTGCAGAATTAGGCATTTTAGTATTATTAATTAATGACAGCATTCCATCTGTATCGATTGAGTTATCTGGGATAAGAATATAGTCATATCCATTGAATGAATTGGTTACAGGTGTGGATGTAGATTTACTGGGATAATAATAATGAATACGGGCATCGGGTTCTTCTTTAAGAAGATTTCGTGAGGCTTCATATAATTGATATGGAATAATGTTATATAAGCTTTTTGAAACAAAGCTATTTGCAGCATGATTTGCATTAATAAGATATGATGGTATTGTTTCGCAGAATGAAAGAAGTGCTAATGAGAGTATTAATAAATGTTTTGCAAGGCTTTTGCTTGTATATAGTAAAACAATGATAAAATATGCTGTTGCAAATTCCAGAGAAATAATAAATGCTGATGTTGAATCATATCTTTCTGAAAATATCATATTTAGTATAATAAAAGAAATGGTAATAACATAGGCTGATATGGATTGAAGAGGTTTTAACATGCTGATATTTTCAAGGCAACTTTTGGCAAAATATATGCCGACAAATACCATAAGATAGCCAAAGTGAATAGATCTATCAGGAGTGAAGTATAAACCATTAAATAAGTATCTGGTTGTAGTAACGAAACATCCGGATACCAGCAATAAAAACATAATACTATATTTGATTTTTTCGCTTGCTTTTTTATTAGGAATAATAATATATAAGAAGAACATGAATAAGAATAGAATACCAAATGCAATATCTGTATTATGTCCATACATGGATTTTATAGAATAAGAGAGTGGTGTTCTGGTCATTAACTGTTTAAGATAATCCCATGGATTATATATTTGTAAAGTAGGGAAAGATAATGATACTTCTCTATTAAAGGTAGAGTTGATAATAGTATTTATTATTATAATAGAAGAACATAATAGAGTAAAAATGCATCCTTTAGTAAATGTCCAAAGGGTTGTCAAAAAGTCTTCTGTATTATTATATTCTTGAATGATTATATATAAAGATATAAAAATAAAAGTTATAATTGATATATGTATATTGCAATAAATTGACACAGACATAGCTATTACAAAGAACTTATATCCTTGTTTGTTTAGAATTTTCTGTACTCCTAGTATTACAAGAGGGAAGACTGCAATAGCAGCGATGTATGTTATGTTCATACCAGTTGTGATCATACCAGTAGCCATAGAATAAGCTATAGAGAATGCCAAGATATCCCACCTAAAGCCATGAATAAATTTTCCTAACAGGCTTTTAGGTGGAGTGTTAATGCCAATCATAAAATTGTTTTTGGACGAAACAGTGGCGGTCTCATTTTTTTCCAAAGATTCAATGCTCGAATTTTTTTGATTTGTATTTGATAAGAAAATACTAAAAAAAAGTCCGGATAGTCCTATTTTTATAGAATATAGGATGTTTAGGACAGACAAGATAGTAGTTCTGGGAAATAATAATACAATCAGGTTTAATGGATCAGAGATTTTATAAGTGATTAACGAAAAAAAATCATAACCTAGATCGTTAGAATTACTAAAAAAGATGTTTTTTCCTTCGTGTATTATGTCATACAACTCATAATAATAAGGAATGATATCGCTGGCATTTGCTGCGGCAAGAACACTTTTGGCTCCAAATGGTGAGAAGTGTCCCATTATTAATGCTATAAAAGAGAGTATAAAAGGTATTAAAAAAGATGTTACATAAAGTATTTGTTTGTATTCATTAATATGTTTTTTCTCTTTTTTTTCTGATAGATGATGCATATTTTTAACTCCTGTAATATGATATAATGCTGTATGTTCTTGTTGAACTAATAATACTATTATATCAAATATTAATTGTAATACCAATTTGAATTTTCGAGGTCGATAAATGAATATTATAAAAAAATATTATCCATTATTAGTTAGTATATTACTTGTATCTTTATTTTGGTTATCTTTTTCAGTTATTAATCATATGTATCCATTTGGTTCCAACATGTTGATTAATAGAGATGGGGAACACCAAATATGGCAGTTTCTTTATGTTCTTAGAGATAAGATGATTGAAAGAAATGGTTTTAACTATATGTGGAATATAGGTTTTGGCTGCAGTTTCTTTCCTATGTATTTTTATTATATATCAGCTCCTATAAACCTTATGGTTGGAATTTTGAATAAAGATGACATCGCTTTTTTTATGCATATAACTATTATTAGGATTATTGCTTCATCAGGTACATTTGCATTTTTTTTAACAAAACGGTATCAGAGTTCAGCAAATCGTATATTTATCATTCCACTATCATGTGCCTATGCTCTAAGTGGTTATATATGTGGCTATTATCATGAAAGTATGTGGCTTGATTCATACATGATTTTTCCTATTATAATGTATGGTTATTATCGTTTGATAGAACAAAAAAAGCCTGCTGTTTATATATTAAGCCTAGTATATTCTGCTGTATGTATGTAGCTTCTATATTACATATATGATTGCACTATTTCTTGTACTATGGCATCTTTTTGAATATAAAGGTTATATAAAGGAGTATTTAAAAAATACTATTTATTTTAGCTTATCGTCTTTGTTGGCAGTTGGAATGAGTGCATTTTCTTTAATAATATCATTCTTATGTATAAAAGATAATTCAGATAGTAGTGCATTTAAAATGAATGACAGCTATGTCATTAACATTCTTAAAATTATAAGATATCAGTTTTTTCTGAGCAAACCAGTTACTGTTTCTGAGGAGATTGATGTAGCTAATGTTTATTGTGGGTGTTTTGTTATAGTTTTTTTATTTGTTTATATTTTAAACAGCAATATTTCAATAATAGAAAGGGTTAAGAAATTAGTATTAGTTGCAATTTTGTATGTGAGTTTATGTGTTGCAACACTTAATTATATTTGGCATGGTTTTCATACACAGAATGGTGTCCCTAATCGCTTTTCTTTTCTAATAATATTTGTGTTACTTGTTATATCTTATGAAGCATTAATAAGTGAAATAAAAGTAAGACTTAATTGTATAATTGCATTTTTGGGGATACTATTTCTTCCGATACTTGTTTATGTTTTTGCAGAATATGATTCTCAATATTCACAAACTGCTCTTATTATAGCTTCTACTATTTTTATGGCGGTTTATATAGTTATGACTATTCTGTTTAAATCTAAGTACGGAGGTATAAGGTTTGGCTTGTTTATAATAATGCTGGCTGAAATATTTGTAAATTCCTTTATATCCTTTAAAAATGAGACAGCAGACATAGTTAAACTATATGGTGAAATGAAAAAAGTTGAAAGCTATGTAGGTGATACCTATAATGATGATTCGTTTTATAGGGTCAGCTTTTCTGATTTAGGATTGAGAAATATTGGTTGCTACTTTAATAGAAACTATATTGATTCATTTAGTAGTATAGATCAGAACGATACTCATATTTTTATGAGAGTAATGGGTGAAACAAGTTATCAGTCGGATATGAGAGATTATGGTGTCTATAGACCTTTAGATGATATTCTTGGTATTAAATATAAGTATTATTGTAATAATATAGATTATATTCAATTAAGCGATGAAGCCATTGAACTCAATTCGGATTATTTTACTAATGAAACTAATGATGATGCATTCTCTATCGCATATGGTGTGAACAAAGAAATCGATGGTATTAAGTTTAATTACAGTGAGGTAATTGAAAATGTTAATAAATTGGCATATAGCATGTCAGGTAAAAAAAATGTGCTTCGTGAATTACATCCGTCAGTTAGTGTATCAACATATGATTTCGATATTTCTTATGGTGATTCTGCTTGGCCTGAGTTAAGATTAGAGTCTTATAATAATTATGAGGGGATAGTTAATTTTTCTTTTGAGGCAGAAGAATCATCCGAATATAGTATATACATTAATGAAAATTACTACCTAAAGTTATTGATAGATGTAGATGGAATCAGAAAAGTTGATAGGTTTATAGATACTGATAGTGTATATAATCTTGGATTTATCGATAAAGGGAGCCGGGTAAATATAAGTATCATATCATCCCAAAAACTTTTTGATAAATATGGCGTAATGAATGCTAATTATCCAACAGATGCATTATATTTGGGCTTGAGAGTGTTTGTTCCAAACGAAGAGGTTATTAATGAATTTGTTACGGAATTAGATGATAATCAGATGAAGATAACAACATTTAGTCCTGATAGAATATCTGGCAATGTATATCTTGATAAAAATCAAGTATTGTTTACAACGATTCCATACGATAAAGGTTGGCATCTGTATGATAATGGGGAAGAAGTGAAAACAGAAAGATATGCGGGAGCATTTTTGGGAGCTGATATAGGTGAGGGACAGCATGAATTAGAATTTGTATATGTGCCTCGTGGCTTTTATTTAGGAATAGCTGTAACTGTTGTATCGTGGATGATATTTATACTAGTTTTACTCGGCAATAAAATATTGTTTATAAGGATTCGTGATAATGAAATACCAAAATTGGAAGAGAATAATAAGCAATAACTACGTATATATTAGTACATTTGTTATTTCGACAATTGTTATGATATCTGCGATGATTATTAGTAGGGTTGTTCCTTTTGGGGAGAATTTTCCGTTGCCAGGAAATGGATTTATTCAAGATTATTCTCAATTCTTTGATGCTTTTAATAAAATAAAAAAAGGGATATTTTTTGATATATTAGATTACAGAGTTGGATTAGCGCTTGATAATTATGATTATACGGTTTTTCTCATATTGCATCCATGGTTGTATTTATTGTATTGTATCACTCCAGATAGTTGTAATATATCAGTGTTTTTTTTGTATTATTATTTTTGTTACGCAATTGCTGGACCGGTGTTTATCTATTATCTTACACATAGAAAATTTGGGATTGCAGCTGACCAAAAAGATCCTAAGCTTATAGTAATTGGATTATGTTATGGTTTATCAGCATATAATATTAATTATTTTATATATTACTTCAGATATATGATTTTTATTCCGATTATTTTTTTAGGTTTAGAAAAACTTGTATATGATAAAAAATCGGGTTTGTACATATGCACATTGTCTTATTTTATGGCTACAGAAGCTTATTATGCTTTTATTCTATGTATATTTGTAGTGCTTTATTTTATTATTTTAGAGTTCAGGACTTTTAAAGCATTTATGCTTAATTCTATAAAATTTATTGTTTCATCTATTTGTTCAGCAGGATTAGCTGGAGCGTTTTTGGTTCCTTATTATTTTAGAATACGGAACTCGCCTTATACTGATTACGATGGAAATTCATCAAATCTTAAAGGTTGGTTCGGTAATATAATGTTTCCGTTATTTGATTATCAGGCTTTTAAAAAAGGGTTAATGACTTCTTCTACGGAATATAGAGTTAATATATACTGCGGTATGTTGGTATTTCTTCTTGCATTTCTATTCTTGATTCAAAATGATATTTCTAAGTCAAGAAGGTTAAAAACGATTATATATTTGGGGATTGTTTATATCGCTTTTGATAATAGGTTTTTAAATTATGTGTTTCATGGATTTCATTTCCAATGGCAAGTACCAAATCGTTTTTCAGCGTTTTTTATTTTTATTCTATTAATTGTTTTTTATGAAGTGATAAGTAGATGGGAGCTAATTAACGATAGAAGTAAGTTGTTCTGCTTGATAGGTACGGGCGCATTACTAATTAGTGTTTATTTTATTGTAATGCTTAATGGGGATATTTCAGATAATAATATTAAGGATTCTTTTCTTAGTATTATTCTTATTGGATTATATTTGTTTCTTTTTTTTGTATTTCATAAATGGAAAAAAGAAAGTGTACTCTTGGTAATGATGATGCTTCTTGCTCTAGAGATGGTAGTAAGTTCGGTTTATACGTTTTGTTCGATATTGTCTTTTCCAGAAGGAAGTCAGGAAATACAATATGCTAATGTTATGAAAGATTTTTCGGATAGGCATGACGATATGAAGCAACCATTTGTAGTAACAGAGCGACCGGGAAACTTTTTTAATCAGAATATATCATGTTTGGCTGGAACTTATTCATTAAGCTATTATACATCAAGTAGTTATAAGCAACAATTGGATTTGTTATATAGATGGGGGGTTCTTTTTTCGAAAAATGTCGTGTATTATACAAATGGATCCCCTATTGCTGATATGATGCTTCATGTAAAGTATCATGTTACAGATAGTAACTCATATGAGTCTATTTCTCCGTATAAATTAATAGATTCCGAAGGTGAGATTGGATTATATGAGAATCCATACTATATACCGTTAGGTGTTTTACTAGATGAGCATAGCTTGGCTCAATGGAATCAGTATGGTGGAACATATTTAAATTATAATTCTGCAGCAGAAAGAGATAACAATTTTGCTTCGGCATTTGGTATTGGTAATATATATGATAGTATTACGTTGAAGTATTTTAATGATAATTTAACAAATGAGAATAATTATTACACATTTGAGGAGTATGAAGATGGTACAGGCTTATATACATTCTATTTAAATAAGAATGTCGGAGGAAAATTGTATCTGCAAATAGCTCAGGCGTTGGAATATATTGGGACATCTGAATACGGTGTCGATGATGTTATCTATTATATAGTTCCTAGAAATATTAATCTTGGTAAAAGCTCAGATGTAAAACTAGAAGTATTAAATGAAGAGAATTTAACGCAATTATATAGTGTACTTAGCATAAATTGTATGACAGATCACCACTATAACTCGTATTCTTTAGGGGGGAATATTACCTCTGAAAAACCTTAACTTCCAGAGAAATTCCGACTAAAACATATTTCGTCCCCGAATTGGAGTTCCGTGAATGAGAAAAACTCAGTAAAATAGCGCGTTTGAGCGCATTTTTACTTGCCTCAGAGAGATGCATATGGTATACTATATTTAGTTGGAGTTCCGACTAAATGATAAGGAGGAAAATCACATGTATCTGGATGCTGTGGTAAGAGTTCCTGAGGCACCTGGTAAGATAACATTTCGTGTCAAGGGAAGCGCGACTTATGTCGAGTTTGAATGCGAACGAGTTTATGTTAAGGAGAAGAAATATACAGAAGTAAAAAGGAAAACGATTGGAAAGCTGTCCGGTGCTGATAGACAGTACATGCACCCGAACGAAAACTTTCTGAGGTATTTTCCCGAGACTGAGATTCCTGAAGAAAGGGACAGATCATCAAGAAGCTGCGGCCTTAGAATCGGAACATGGATAGTCATAAGAAAGATAATAAATGATTATAAGCTTTCGGAGATCCTTGGAAGATATCTTCCGGTGAAGGATGTGGGATTGTTTCTTGACCTAGCAGCCTACTCAATAATCGAGGAAGACAACAGATCCCAGCATTATCCAGCTTATGCATACAGCCATCCTCTTTTTTCGGAAGGAATGAGGATATATAGTGATTCCAAGGTGAGCGAATTCCTTAACACCATGGATGAAAACACTAGTATAATGTTCCAAAATGACTGGAATGCAGAGAGAAATCACAGGGAAAGGATATATTTTTCATATGATTCAACCTCGAAGATATGTCAGGCAGGAGATTTAAGGATAGTAGAAGTTGGACATTCAAAAGAAAATGTAGAGACAGACATTTTTAACTATGCCATTGCATATGATTCAAAGAATCGCGAGCCTCTGTTTTATGAGATATATCCCGGAAGCATCAATGATATGTCGCAGTTTCAGTGTACTGTAGACAAGGCTCTTGGTTATGGGTATAAAAAGATAGGGTTTGTACTGGATCGTGGTTATTTCAGCAAAGACAACATATATCATCTTGAAGATAGCGGATACAGCTTTGTGATGATGCTTAAGGGCAAGGCTGATCTTGTGCAGAAATGGGTGCTTGAGAACAAAGGTTCATTTGAAACAAGCAGATCATGCAATATACCAGCTTATCAGGTATATGGTAAGACCATAGAAAAGAAACTATTTGGAACTGACAAGAAGCCTCGATATATACATCTTTATCACAGTTTTTCTCTGGAAGCTGATGAACGTGCAAATGTTGAGAAAAAGATCAACCAGCTTACAGCTTTCCTGAACAGCCACATCAACCAGTTTAAGGATTTCGGGCCAGGCATTGAGACCTATTTTGAGCTTTACTATGATGAAAAAGCAAAGAAGATTAAAAATAGCAATCAAAAAGATGATGAAAAAACCGATACACCGGCAAGGAAATTTGTGTTCTTTGAAGAAAAGATGGCTGTGATAGAGCTGGAGCTTAAGCTCTGTGGCTACTTCGTCATCGTTACATCAGAAAAGATGACAGCAAAAGAAGCGCTGGAAATATATAAAGGGAGGGACGCATCCGAAAAACTGTTTTTATCAGACAAGACATTTTTAGGCAATCATTGTCTTAGAGTCGGTTCTGATGAATCAGCCACATCGAAAATCTTCATTGAGTTTGTTGCGCTGATAATAAGAAACCGTATGTATAACTATCTCAAGGATGAGATGAAGGATATGGCTAACAAACCTAATTACATGACGGTTCCTGCAGCAATAAGGGAACTGGATAAGATAGAGATGTCCCGTCAGCTTGATGGGATATACCGGTTCGATCATGCGATAACAGCGAAACAGAAAACAATACTCAAGGCATTTGGACTCACCGAAGCAAATGTGAAATACAGAGCGCAGGAAATAAGTAAAAAGCTTGATACAGGTGTTTGAGGGGGATAAAGGTATGGCAAGAATGACATCGATGGATGCGTTAGAAACAAAGATAGAAAAGGCACAGCAGCAGGTAAGCAGAGCGAAGAAACAGTATGATGATGCGCTTGCAAAGCTCAGTGATCTTCTTGATAAAAGGGATGCGCTTAGGAGAGATGAACTTATTAAAGCCATCCTGAAGAGTGACAAGACATATGAGGAGGTGCTGGAGTTTCTCGAATCTGGCACAGATGAAGAAGATGAATAATACAGATAAACTGATTATAGAAAAACTTAAAGAACTTATAGATAAAAATGGGCCGGATTACCTGACTGATGAACCTCATTATATATACAACGAATTGGCAGAAACAGATCAGAAAAATACCGTAATAGCAGGTGCGATTCTTATGCTCCTTGCGTGTGGAATCTGGGATGGTGCAAAACTTATAAAAGACAAAGATGAACTTTCTAAAATGATACAGAAGGATTGTTGTTTTAATAAAAAGATGTCAGACCGTTTGGCAGATATAATCCAGACACTTTACTCAAAGGATAATAATGCAGAATGGAAGAATAAGAAGGGTGAAGGACTGAAACAATTCCTTGCACATGAGCAGGTTTTCAGATGGGAAGGATTTGCTGTTTGGGATGCTGGTAATTGCACGATGGACTGCTATTATGACGCAGACGTTAAGCTGAAGCCTGTTAAGGAAGCGGGTTCTAACAAAGAACTTCAGAAAAAACTAAGGAAAAACCCATTCTTGAGTGCGAGTGAAATATATAAGTTCTATGAAAAAAAGTTGGATGAATATCTGAATCGAGAATTCGAGGAATACTGCACATGCGATGATTATTATGAACCTGTAGTAGAAGACTTTGAACTTGAGGCGTACGTTGACGATTGGTGTAAGAAAAATGGATTTAAAATAATTTCATGTGAAGGCGATGGAAGAGACGAAGGTTATGAACCCAAATTTACAAAAGGGTGGTATTGAGATTTAGAAAAGGCAGTTTTAGTCGGAAAATTTCTGGAAAATGAGGATAAAGTAAGTTGGATCTTTTGATTTTCTATCGTAATTAAGCTTCATAAATCTATTATACCACAAAATACAACGCCGTACAACAAAATATTTTGCAAATTTGACAAAAAAATAAACCCGGAAAGGGCTTATTTAGTGGTTTTTATGAATTTGGGGTGAAAATCAAGTGGCGAAGATCCGGGGATGTAGGATTTAAACATGCATACCGAATTTAGTTTTTCAATTCACGATTGTTCTTTATATTATTTAAAAAAAAGAGTATAATAAATGTGCTTTTGTCTCATAAGACATAATGGAGATTTATATATTTTGAAAGGTTACTTTTATTATAAAGTGTTCTAGGTGAATAATGGAAAAGAAAAAGAAAGCTTTGGCAGAAATTACAGGACCTTATCGTTTGTTACAGGTTTTCTGGATAGCAGTACAATATCCAGATTATGAATGGGATATTGTACTTAGATACATAGATGGAAAGACAGAAACTGTTAAAAAAATGGAGAAGCAATGTATTGATTCAGGCTTATTTTCTAATATATTTTTATGTATGGAAACAAATCGAGAATTGAGTTTCTGGGGAAAAGTGAAAAAATCAATATATTTAGTGCTGGTATTTTTGTTTTTTCAAAGAGATAGATGTTTTAAACGTGACATAGAAAAGGTTGTTGGTTGTTTTGATTATGATTTAATTCTGACCGAACCGTCTTTTGCGTTATTCAGTTGTGAATTGATGTATTTTGGAAAAAATCATGATGTGTGTCTTTTGGAAGATGGCACCTGGGAATATGCTCAAAATATATTTCCATATGGTATCGTTATGCGCTTTATTGGTAGATTTTTCTTTTTGTTGGGAATATATAATTTTGTTGGGTATAAAAATTTCTCATTAAACAAGAGATGTATAAAATATGCTTCTAATCCGTCTGAATTATTGGAAAAGAACTATAAAGAGGTTAGAATGCTATTTTCTGAGAATTCATTTAGTACTGAATATAATTCAGTTCTGAAAAAAACATATGATATAAGTGATGTAGACTATGATTTGATAGTGTTTACAACTGATGGTTTAGGAAATACTGATGAAAGTTTTAAGGGAAAGGTTATAGCTTGGCTTGAAGAGCATTATTCAGATAAAAAGATTTTAATAAAACCTCACCCTTTGGATAGTTATCAATATTCTTCTAGTAAATGTAATTTAGTTGCGAAATACAAGACTATTCCAGGGGAGGTTATTCTATCTATTATTTCAGATACGCCTATTATTTTTATGTATCCATCAACTTTATTAATGTTCGTAAAAAAGGGAGACTATGATTATATGATACTGGATTATTCAGATGATTTGATTAATAGTGTGTACAGACATTCGTATGATGAATTTATTTCAACATTGAGTATTCCTGATAATAATATAATAAAAATATGATTATAATATATGCAGAAAATTTTTATTTTGAAAGAGGAAAGAAATATGCTAAATAATAAAACGATTCTCATAACAGGTGGTACGGGATCATTTGGTCATCATTTTGTAGATTATGTGCTTGAAAAATATAATCCTAAAAAAATTATTATTTATTCTCGTGATGAATTCAAGCAATTTAATATGCATAATGCATACAAAGAGAATGAAGATATTTTAAGGTTTTTTATTGGAGATGTTAGAGATGAGGGACGTCTTAAGAGGGCTTTAAATGGTGTGGATTATGTTGTTCATGCTGCTGCATTAAAGCAGGTTCCTGCCTGTGAATATAATCCAATTGAAGCCATAAAGACTAACGTTAATGGTGCGATGAATGTTATTAATGCCAGTTTGGATGCTGGTGTAAAAAAAGTTGTTGCTTTGTCAACTGATAAAGCAGTAAATCCAATTAACTTGTATGGGGGAACAAAACTAGTTTCTGATAAGCTTTTTACTGCAGCTAATGCATATTCGGGTGCTGATGGAACCAGATTTTCTGTGGTGAGATATGGAAATGTTGCCGGAAGCCGAGGATCAGTAATCCCATTTTTTCAAAATATCATAGACCAGGGAGGGAAAAGTCTTCCTATTACTGATTATCGTATGACTAGATTCTGGATCAGCTTGGAAGAAGGTGTTAAGCTCGTTGTTAAAGCGCTTGATGAGTCTCATGGGGGTGAAACATTTATCTCTAAAATTCCCAGTTTCAAGATAACAGATTTGGCTCAAGCAATGCTTCCTGGCTGTGAAATGCCCGAGGTGGGTATTAGAGAAGGAGAAAAGCTTCATGAGGTTATGGTTCCTTCGGAGGATTCTATTCATACATATGAATACGAAAAAAATTATATCATTTATCCGAACTATGATTGGTGGCATCCTGAGTATTTGATTCCAGGCGGGAAACCGGTTGAACAGGGATTTGTATATAGCTCTGGAAACAACAAGGAATGGCTTGATGTTCAGGATATAAAAGAGAAATTGTTTACTGATCTAGATAATCATGAGTGATTTATGATTTGGAGATTATTATGAGAGTAAATGCAATAATTCAAGCTAGATATGGAGCAACTAGATTTCCTGGTAAAGTATTCGCGGATATTGATGGAAAACCGCTTCTTTGGCATGTTGTAAATCGATTGAAATATGTTAAAAACATTGATGGTATTATAATTGCTACTACGGTTAATGAGAAGGATGATCAAATTGAAGAATGGTGCAGGAAAGAAAATGTTAATTGTTTTAGAGGAAGTGAAGGGGATGTTCTTAATCGATATTATAGTGCTGTTAAAGCTTTCCCTTCGGAAGTAGTAGTACGAGTGACAGCAGATGATCCATTTAAGGAACCTTCTGTGATAGATAAGGTTATTAATAAGTTGTTAGTTGAAGACCTTGATTTGGTAACGAATAATTTTCCGCCTTCATTTCCTGAAGGACTTGATTGTGAGGCTTTTACCTTTGATGTTTTGAAGTTGATGGAAGATACAACACATGATGCGTTTGAACGTGAACATGTTACTCAATATGTATATCATAATCCGAAAAAATTTAAAATTGGGAATGTAGTATCTGATAAACCATTGTCTTCGTATAGGTGGACCATAGATACCAAGGAAGATTATGATATGGTTATGGCAATATATAAAAATAGAGATAGCGTTAAGGAAGGAATAATGTTAATGGATGAAATTTTATCAATCCTTGAAAAGCATCCTGAGATTGTCCAAATGAATTCGCAAGTAAAGAGAAGTGAAATGTATAAATAGTATTTCTAAAGGAGATCACATGGAACGAATATCAGATCTTGAAAAACAGTATGTATTGGATGCATTGGAAAATGAATTCGAAACCTCAAAAAACTCTATATATAATAACAAACTAGAATGCGCTTTTGCAGATCGGTTTCATGCGAAGTATGCAATAGGACATTGTAATGGAACAGCCACTCTACATGTGGCTCTTCTTGCTTGTGGTGTCGGGCAAGGGGATGAGGTGATTGTTCCAGCGTTAACAATGTCATCTACTTCAATACCTGTTGTACTATGCGGAGCTATTCCGGTTTTTGCAGATAGTGATAAGGATACATTCGTAATATCTGCCGAAAGTATAGAAAAGTGTATTACAGAAAAAACTAAGGCTGTCATCACTGTATCCTTATATGGTCTTGCTCCTAACTATGATAAGATTGTACGTATATGTAAGAAACATGGTCTTTATCTTATAGAAGATAATGCAGAATGCTTCTTTGGAAAGTATAAAGGAAAACTAGTTGGAGAATTTGGAGATTTTGCTAGTTATAGCTTTCAAGCAAGTAAGCATCTTACAACAGGTGAGGGAGGAATGCTTACAACAAATAATGAAGAACTTGCTGATAAAGCTAGGAGACTTAATTGTCTTGGGTATGCAGGAGTCAATGCTAAACAGGGGAAAATTACTCGAAATGATATTCAGGATCCAAATTATAGTCGACATGTATCATTTGGATATAATTACAGGATGTCTGAACTTCAGGCAGCTTGTGCATTAGGACAGCTTGAAAGAGCTGAAGAACTTGTTCAACAGAGAATAGATGTAGCTACTGTTTTTGATAAGGTGATTGATAGTCAAGATTTATTAATTAGACAGGCAGAACCAGAGGGATACCAGAATTCTTACTGGGCATATAGTATGGTGTTGGATACGGAAAATCCTGATGTTGATTGGTACCGTTTCCGAGATCTTTTCCAGCAAAATGGTGGCGATGGATATTATGCAGCGTGGAAGTTGTCATATAATGAACCTGCATTTCAAAATGAACTTCAACCAATGGCTGGAGTTTGGCAGAAATATGATGAAAATTGTTGTCCAAATGCGGAATATCTTCAGAAAAGAATGATTCAGTTAAAGACGAATTATTGGGATATAAATGAAGCTAAGGAACAGGCTGATATATTAGCTAAAACAATCGTAGAATTCAAAAAATCAAAATAGTATAAAAGATAATTTGAGGGGGTATTATGTTAGAATTTAATCAGAATATTAAAATTGGTAATCGAATGATAGGTCCTGAGTATCCGACATATTTTATTGCTGAAATTGGAGGAAATTTTGATGGAAGCATTGATAAAGCAAAGCATCTCATTGATGCAGCCAAGGAAGCGGGAGCTGATTGTGCTAAGTTCCAGACATTTACAGCAGAGACGATTGTTTCAGAAGGTGGGTTTTCAAAAATGACTCTTCACGGTGTGCATGGGTCTTGGGGAAGAACAGTTTCCGAAGTGTTTAAGGATGTTGAGTTCCCAATGGAATGGCATCAGGAGATTGCTGATTATTGTAAAAATATTGGGATAGATTTTTCGACTTCTCCATATTTTAAGGGAGCAGTTGATTTATGTGCGGAAATGAAATTACCTTTTATCAAGATTGGTTCTGGTGAGATTACCTGGCTTGAAATGTTGGATTATACTGCGAGAAAAGGAATACCAATTATGCTTGCAACTGGCGACGCAACTATGTCCGAGATTGATGAGGCTGTAAGGACAATAGAGAATACAGGCAATCGTGATTTGGTATTGATGCAGTGTATAACCAACTATCCATCTAAAATAGATAGTGCAAATGTTAATGTTTTGAAGACTTATCAGAGTGCTTTTAATTGCCTTACTGGATATTCTGACCATTCACCTGGACATGTGGTTGCGCTTGCTTCTGTTGTACTTGGAGGTCGTGTAATAGAAAAGCATTTCACATTGAATAAAAATGATAAGGGACCTGATCATCCTCACTCTATGGAACCTGCTGAATTCAAATTTATGGTAGATTCAATTCGTGAGGTTGAGAGGGCTATGGGCAGTACCCGAAAAGAAGTCGTTGAAGAAGAAAGCGAAACAGTATATGTTCAGAGACGTTGTTTATATGCTAAGAACGACTTGAAGAAGGGACAGATTATTACTGAGGCGGATATTGATGTTCTTAGACCTGCTTTAGGGATTCCACCCAAATATAAGAAAAATATAATAGGAAAGATTGTAAATAAGGATATTCCTGCACGAGATCCGATTTTCTGGGAAGATATTTAACCTGAGGAATAGGCGTCTTATGCATATTTTTAAAAGGTGATTATATGATTACTGACAGAGAAATAATTATGGCTATTGTGGACAATGACTGTCTGACTAAATCTGATGCAGCTATCTTATTAGAAGGAGATGGTTTCTTTCGATATAAAAAGGCCGTTGAATTATATAAGAAGAAGGTGGTAAAAAATATTGTTTTCAGTGGAAATATTATAGATAAAAATTATGGAAGTTATCCATTTGAAGAAGTAAAACCATATATTCTCGAATTGGGAGTGCCTGAAACTGTCTTATTATATGAGGATAAATCAAAGCATACACGTCAGCAGGCTGTAGAGGTGGTAAAGATGGCACTTGATAAAGGTTGGAAAAAACTTGCTCTTGTTGCCTCTCATGAACACCAGTATAGGGCATATCTTACATTCCTCAGAGAGATTATTGATACCGAAAGCGGAATTATTTTATATAACGCGCCAGCACGAAATCTTAACTGGTTTGTTGATAGTGGCTGGGGAACGAGATTTGATCGTTTATCTGCTGAGTTTGACAGAATAGAGAAGTATTCAGCTATGGGACATCTTGCAACAGCGGAGGAGGTTGTTGAATATCAGAAATGGAAGGAATCATTGTTAGATGAGTGAAATAGTATCCATAAGTCAGGCCAAAACTATAATGGGAAAAAATTTTATAGGTCCTGATGAATTAAAAAGTTTAAAGCAATTTGATTTTATGAATGATGAGGAGGTTCCTTCCATTCCCTTTTCTGAGGAAGTTCTTGAAAATTGTAAGAATGATTATATTTTGATACTTGGAAAGGCTTTTTTTCAAGATGGAATTCCTGTTTCAATACATTCTATGAAAAGGATTTTTGGAAAGGATCCTGAAATTAGTGAACCATGTTTTTATAACCAGGATTGGTATGATAAAGAAGAATTTATTTATACACCAATGAAAAGTGAATGGCTTCTTATCAGAATTAATGTGTATGATAAAAGTCGTGCTGTACAACCAGAGGACTTAATGAAAGATTATTCTTTTCCTTCTGCAGTCTCTTGTGCGTATTCATTTTTTTGTGCCTGGTTATGTCTAGGGATTAAGCTTTGGTATCATGATTATGTTTGGTGTAGTGACACAGATCATAATGGAGATAGAATCTATGTTGGGAAGTATAATGATGTGGATGGAGTAAATAAGAATGGGTTTAGTATTCATCGACATCTTGCATTAAGAGATTGTTATGCGTGTATTGATAAATTGTGATTTAAATGAATGGAGATGAAATATATATTTATAATTTATTCATTGGAAAGTGATTAAAATAGTTGTGGGGATGTAATATTGGAGAATAGCAAGATTAAAGAATTATTTGTGAAAAACCAAGATAAGATTATTGAATATGGGTTTTTATTTTTACTTAGTATAAGTTCTTTTTTATATTTTTTAAGTACATTTTCTGATGGTTTATCTAAAGGTGGACGCTGGGATCTTGGTCAACATATTGCTATGGCGGATAGATTTCTAGAAGGGAAAGGTTTCTATTATTCTCCTCTTGAAGCCTCAACACCTTATTTTCCAGGTGTTGCATTTTTATCTATAATTATAGGAAAGATTTTTGGTGCTCAAAGAGAATGGGTAATGCTACTTATAGCTTCATTTATAGGTGTTGCATTCTTTCTTTTGTTGGTTTGGATATCACAGGAAATTAATAAAAATAAGTGGATTGCTCTTTTTGTAGGGGTGTATTTTTTTTATTTTTGTTTTGATGATTATAAATATTATATGAATGAATTTAAAGCGGATACCCTCGTTTTGTTTTTTGCTGTAATTCTTGTAGTTATTTTAGGAAATATAATTGATAATGAAAAAGAATTAAAATGGTATTTATTTGTGATACTTTTGGTCGCTTCTTTTCTAATGGATATTACAAAACAGCAGGCCTTATATGTTGATGTCGCTATTGGGATTTTTCTGTTATTTGTACCTAAATTATCTATTAAGAAAAAGATATATATTTTGATACCTTTAGTATTGGCTGGGATAATAGTAATGATAATCCTTTTTAATATTCAAGGATTTAGTTTGATAACAATAGAAAATCTTAAAAATATGCCATATTGGTCTCAAGATGACATGCTTGATATGGTATTGACATGTATAGAAAAAAACAAACTTTTTTTTGTTTTTATTGTATTATTCTTTATTTTGTGTTTGTTGAAAAAAGTAAAGATGAGTTCAACGGGATGGATGTGGCTTTTTATATCGATTTCCTTTGGAATTGGTCAATTGTTAGGAGGTTTAAAACGTGGTGGCAATAATGGAAATTTCGAGGTCGGAATGGTTCCTTTTATCCCCTTTATTGCTTATACTATTTGGTATCTTGTTAAAGAATTTATTGTTGCTAACAAAAGAAAATACTTATTAGTTATAGGTGGAATATTACTTTTTGTTGCTTTTAGAAATCAAATATATGATTTATCATATACATTGAGTTATAAATGTAGTAATAGAATTCATAGTAATCAAGATATCGTTGAATATCTAAATAAGAATTATTCTGGAAAGGAAATACTTTATTCCTCTGACTATTATATTCCAATATCTTTATCAGAAGCTTTACCTTCTGTTGATTATATTACAATTCCATTGTATTGTGATGGTTATCAGAATAGGCTTGAAGATATATTGAATAATAGAGAATATGAGATTTTGCTTATTGATTCTGCCGATTTTTCTTTGTTTGATTCGATTTTAATAGATCTTTCGAATCATGATTCAAGTAAAGTTGATGCACTTAAGAATAATTATGAAGTAGTTGAAGATGAGAATATGCCTGATTGTCTGAGAGGGCATTTATATAAAGCAAAGGAATAAGGAACAAAAAATTGCAGATTATAATACCCATGACAGGATATGGCTCCAGATTTGTTAACGCTGGATATAAAGATCTGAAGCCATTTATTAAAATATATGATAAGCCTATTATTCAGTGGATCGTGGAAAAGATGTATCCTGGAGAAACAAATTATACATTTGTCTGCCGTGGAGAACATCTGGATAATATTTCTATAGATAGTACTCTTAGTGATAGTACTCTTTGTATCGAAGATTATCTGAATAAAATATGTCCGACAGGAAAGATTTTCAGGATTGATGACTGGGTAAAAAAAGGTCCTGTCTTCGACGTACTCCGTGCATCCGAAGTTATAGATGACGATGAACCTGCCATTATAAACTATTGTGATTTTTATATGACCTGGAACTGGCCTGAGTTTAAACAAAAGGTTACCGAAAGAAATTGTGAGGGCTGTGTTCCATGTTATTCAGGCTTTCATCCTAATCTGCTTCCTAAGAAAAATCTATATGCATCCTGTCTTACTGATGAAGAGGATAATCTGATAGAGATTAGGGAAAAGTATTCTTTTGAAGAGGATAAAACGAAGGCAAAGCATTCTCCGGGAGTTTATTATTTCAGAAGCGGGAGCCTGCTGAAGAAATACTGCCAGAAGCTGGTTGATATGAAAGATGAGCTGAATGGTGAGTACTATGCCAGCCTTCCTTATAACTATATGGTGAAGGATGGATTAAAAGTTTGGATTCCTGTAAATGTTGATTTCTTTTGCCAGTGGGGGACTCCGGAGGACATGGAGGAGTTTTTATACTGGAATGATATTATGAAAGGTTTAGAAGAATGAATATTTTAATTCCCATGGCAGGTGCCGGAAGCCGGTTTGCAGAAGAGGGATATACAATCAGTAAGCCTGCTATTCCTACATATGACAGAAGAGATGGAAAGCTTAAGCCTATGGTGGTCTGCGCTACTCTTGATTTACCTCATGCTAGTGATTCTGATTCAAAGGTAATCTATGTTGACAGGACCTTTCATAAGCAGGATGGTACGGAAGATGAGATTAAGAAGTTTTTTCCAGAGGCAGTATTTATTACTGTTGAAAGCTTAACTGAAGGACAGGCATGTACCTGTCTGTTAGCAGAAGATTATATCAACAATGATGAAGAACTTCTGATAGCTGGCTGTGACAACGGAATGGAATATGATTCAGAACTTTTTGAGACCTTACGTGAAGAAGCTGATGTTCTTGTATTTACTTACAGGAATAATGAATGCGTACTTGAAAAGCCCAATGCTTATGGCTGGATGATAGTAGATGATCAAAATGTGATTACTGATATATCAATCAAAAAAGCAATATCTGATAATCCTATGAATGATCACGCTGTGGTTGCTACCTTCTGGTTTAAGAAGGGGAAGCTTTTTGTTGATGCTGCTATGGAAATGATCCGGCAGAATGACAGGATCAATAATGAGTTTTATGTTGATCAGGTGATAAAATATGTGATAAACAAAGAACTGAAGGTAAAGGTATTTGAGATAGAACGCTATATTGGCTGGGGTACACCGAAAGATTATGAAGACTACCAGAAAACATTTGAATATTGGAGAGACTTTTCTGCAAGAGAAGAGTTATTCAAGAAAAAATAAGATAATTATTTTTCTTTCGATAGTACTGGTTAAACTGGTTATTATGGGGATTTTTTCTTCTGATTATCAGAATGATATGTTTATTCCCTTTGTAAAGACTTTTATTCAGGGTCATAATCCCTATGAATATTATTATCAGAATAATCTGCTGGATTCCTTTCCGTATTTTCCGCTTATGCTTTTGATTGAGTCCATAGGTGGGATTCCAGTAGTTCTTTTTTCTGTTGGAAGTATATTTTTCAGGAATATCCTGTTTAAGCTTCCACTTCTTATCTTTGATATATTATGTTTTTATTTTATTTCAAAAATGGGAATAAAATATAAATATAATACGATTCTATATTTTTGTTCTCCCATAATTTTATATGGTACTTATATGCATAGCCAGCTTGATATTATTCCGACAACGTTTCTGGTTATAGCAATTTATTACCTGATAAATAGTAACCGAGAAAATAAAGGATACTATCTGTATGCCCTTTTTCTGGGGCTGGCTCTTAGTACAAAGCTTCATATTATTGCGGCTGTTCCTGTCCTGCTTATATATGTTTACAAAAAGAGAAACCTATTCTTTTCTATCCGTATACATTTTCTATCCTTTTTTATAGTTATTTGTTTTGTGGGGCTTTTCTGGGGAGACGGTTTTGTTAATAAGGTGCTGTTTAATAAAGAGCAGTCTGTTCTTTTTGACGTTTTTCTGGATTATGGATCCACAAGGGTGGTTCTGCCAGTATTTGCACTCGTCATATTCTATCTCATCCTGTTTGAATTAAACTATTTTAATAAAAATCTATTGCTTGCCGCGTTGACAATGCTTTTTGCAGTCTTTCTCATCTGTATTCCTCCAATGCCTGCATGGTTTATTTGGATAGTTCCTTTTGTAGCTATATATTTTAATTCTTTGGAGCTGGATAAGTACCAGACTTTATGGATATACTTTGTTTTTAATATAGTTTATTTGGTATACTTTATATTTTTCCATCAGACAGAATTTGTCGATATCTATTTTCTGAATACATCTTTACAGTTTTTTAAGGTTGATAATTCAACCCTTAAGTTTTTGGTGTTTACGGGGATGGCAGCGTGCCTCGGTCTCGTAATTATGAAGATATACAGATCTGGCATGGCTAGCAATAATCTCTATAAGCGTAAAAACAGGTCGTTTGTTATAGGTATTTCAGGTGACAGTGGAGCAGGAAAATCCACGCTGCTAAATGGAATATCAGGTCTTTTTGGATCAAGTAAGGATATCATGTATATTGAAGGTGATGGAGATCATCGCTGGGAGCGTGGTAACAGCAACTGGGAAAAATATACTGCTCTTAATCCACATGCTAATTTCTTATACAGGCAGGCTGAGGATATCAGAAAACTGAAAAATGGCAATACTGTTGAAAGAGCAGAGTACGATCATAATACTGGAGAATTTACAGAACGAAAGAGGTTATATCCCAGAAAGTATATTATCCTGTCAGGACTGCATTCCTTATATCTTCCACAGCTTCGAAAGGAGCTGGATCTGAAAATATTTATGGATACAGATGAGACTCTTAGGAAACTCTGGAAATATAAGAGAGATTCCGAAGAAAGAGGATATTCTTTAGATGAAGTTGAAAAGCAGATAGCAAAGAGAATGCCGGATGCAAAAAACTATATTAAGCCACAAAGAAAATTTGCGGATTTTATTGTAAAATATTATTGCAAAAACGTTGATGAAGACAGTATTAAAAATCTAACATTAGATAGTGATATACTAAAGAATCTGGAACTTTCTGGTAAAAACCTGAGTGTCAGATTTGAACTGAATATTGATTATGATTTGGAAGTTCTGGTTCGTGAATTTGTAGATTATGAGATTTATCCGAATTGGAGTATTCAGGATGATCTTATAGTGCAGGTTATGGATTTTGACGGAGATGAGGTTAAGGATAAGGTGATAGATTTTGATGGCATTGCTTCCAGGATCATACCTCAGTATGAAGATATATTTGCCTATACTCCTAATTGGAATCAGGGCATTGATGGTATAGTTCAGTTTATGGTTTTACTTATGATCAGTCATAAGATGAAAGGATGATAGTTTGATAAAGCTTGTAGCATTTGATCTGGATAATACTTTATATGATTACGATGCATGTAATCTGGTGGCAGAGAAAGCATTGTTTGATGAAATAAAAGCGCTTTCTGATGTTTCCTCAGAGGAAGGCAGATTAATTCTGAAAAAAGCTAAGAAATATGTGAAAGATAATCTGGGGGATGTTGCCGCTTCGCATAATCGTCTGTTATATATGCAGAATATCTGTGAACAGTTAAGTGTCAGTCCTTTTGCTTATTCACGAATATTATATAATAGTTATTGGGATAATTTTATTTCAGGCATGAAACTGTTTGATTATGTTCTGCCTCTGTTTCAGGACTTGATCAGAAATGATATCGGGATAGGAATTCTTACTGATATGACTGCTTATATTCAGTATAGGAAGATAGATAAACTGGAGATAGGAGAATATTTAAGTTTTCTTGTTACCAGCGAGGAAGCAGGAGAGGAAAAACCATCATCTAAAATGTTTGACTGTATGATGAAAAAATCCGGATGTACAGCGGAAGAGATGATAATGGTTGGAGATAGTGAAAAAAGAGATATTGCAGGTGCCAGGGCATCAGGTATAAAGGCTATCCTATATGAGAGAGAAGCAGATATTCGGGAGGAGGTAAGACAGATATATGAAGCTGACTGTGGTTGTTCCATGCTATAATGAGCAGGATAATATTCCGCTTATTCTTGAGAGGTTTTCAGAAACAATTGGTAAGAGAAATATAGAGGTTATTATTATCAATAATGGTTCGACAGATGATTCTCAGGAAGTGATTGATAAATTGCTTCCGAACTATACATTTGCAAAAACTGTTCTGGTTCCAGTTAATCAGGGGTATGGATATGGTATTCTTCAAGGCTTGAAGGCGGCGGATGGTGATTTCATTGGTTGGACCCATGCTGATATGCAGACTGATCCTAATGATATTTCCAGGGCCTATGACCTGATTAAGAAAAAAAGAAAGATGAAGGTATATATAAAGGGACAGAGAAAAGAAAGACCTGCCTTTGACAGCTTTTTTACATTGGGAATGAGCTTTTTTGAAAGTTTTCTTTTCCATACAGTTCTTTATGATATAAATGGTCAGCCTAATATATTTCCAGCTGTATTTTTTAAGAAACTGAAAAAGCCACCTTATGATTTTTCTCTGGACTTATATATTTATTATATGGCTAAAAGATACAGGCTGGAAGTTGTGAGATTCCCTGTAGAATTTACTGCTAGAATCCATGGCCAGTCAAAATGGAATACAGATGGGATGAAATCGAAGATTAAATTTATTAAAAGGACATTGGCGTATAGCTTAGAATTAAAGAAGGATATTCGGAAAAAATGAAAGGATTTATAGAAATTTCAAAGTATGCAGGAATAAGGGAGGATCTTGTTCAGGCAAGTGGTGGAAATACCTCGGTAAAGTTGGATCATAACAGGATGTGTGTAAAAGCGTCCGGGTTTCATTTGTATGAAGTATCAGAGAAGGATGGTTATTCTTTAGTCGATTATAGTAAAATATGTGATTATTTTGAAAAAACAAATCTAGATGAGATTGATGAAATTTCAGGAAAAGCAATTCTAAATGATTCTGTTATTTCAGGAAAAAGACCATCTATTGAAACTTTTTTTCATTCTTTGGCGCATAAATATGTATTACATACTCATCCTGTAGTAGTAAATGTACTTACTTGCAGGAAAGACGGAATGAAGGTTTTATCTGATTTATTTCCTGAAGCACTGATTATCCCATATACCACTCCAGGAGTTGAACTTGCCAAAGTATATTTTGAGGAATATACAACTCATAAAGACAGTTATAGTGGAATAGCATTTCTTCAGAATCATGGTTTGGTTGTCAGTGCTGATACTGCTAAAGAGGCTATTGAGAAAAATGAATATGTATTAAAGAAGATTGAAGCCTATTTGAGAGTTGATTATTCTGAATATCATAGACAGACAGAACTAAATGCATATTTTCAGGATAATATTGTATGGCGTGTAAATGATCACGATATCATAACGGAATTCTCTAAAAATAAGAATCTTCCTGCGCATGGTTTTTGTCCGGATTGTATAGTATTTCTTGGAAAGTCGGTATTAGAGCTTCCAGAGGCTTTTTCAGAACAGGAGATAAATAAGTTTAGAGAAGAATATGGTAATCCGGTCGTTGTTAATTGGTATGATTCTTTATATATTATCGCTGATTCTGTTCGAAAGGCTATTGACATTCAAAGTGTTCTCAGCTTTAGTTGTAAAGTGATGGGATATAATCAGGGTGAATCCTGTAATATGCTAAGTGATGCTGAACAGAACTTTTTACTTGGATGGGAAGCAGAGAAATACAGGCAAAAGTTATGAAAGATAATTCGTTTAAAATCAAAGAAATATTGAAGTTTTGTGTCGGTGGTGGAAGTGCAGTTCTTGTGGATTTTCTTGTTTATCGTCTTTTAGATGGATATATGTCTGTTCTATGGGCGAAAGGGATTTCTTATGTGGCTGGCGCAATCGTTGGTTTTATAATTAATAAGCTTTGGACTTTTGAAAGTAAAAAGTTTAAGTTTTCAGAAATCATTAAGTATATAATACTATATGCATTTTCTTCGGTTGTTAATACTTTGGTTAATAAGTTTGTTTTATACCTCTTTACCAGTGTCGTATTTGCATTTTTATGCGCAACGGGAACGAGTACTATAATTAATTTCCTTGGACAGAAGTTTTTTGTGTTCAGAAAAAGTAAAGATGATAGTGGAGCAGAGAATAGAAGAGCATAGATGGATAATATAGTAACGAAGGAGAAGAAGGCTAATGGAATTAATTGCGCATAGGATTAATACTCAGGAGGAACTTGCTAAAGTGCCAGAGGAATATGGAGTAGAGCTTGATTTAAGAGATGACCTGAATGGCAGAATATATATTCAGCATAATCCTTTTGAGCCAGGAGAGGATTTTGAAGAATACCTTAAGTCTTATAGACATGGTACTATGATACTGAATGTTAAGAGTGAGCGTATTGAGTATCAGATTCTTAATTTGATGAAGAGATATGATATTAAGTCGTACTTCTTTCTGGATTCGTCTTTTCCTATGATTTATCTTCTCAGTAAACAAGGAGAAAAGAATGTTGCTCTTCGGATATCAGAGTATGAGGGTATGGATACAGCAAGAAATATGGCAGGTCTAATATCCTGGATATGGCTTGACTGTTTTACAAAAATTCCAATTGGGCACGAGGAGTATAAAGAACTGAAGGCTTTAGGATATAAGATATGCTTTGTTTCTCCTGAACTTGAAGGAAGGCCGGAGGATATAGAGGCTTACAAAGAATACTTACAAAAGGAGCATATAGAATTAGATGCTGTATGCACTAAGATTTATAATATCGATAAATGGAGATAGGGTATAGTTAAAATGGTGCATACAGTAAAAAGTTTATTAACAACAAGCAAAGATACTGCGAAATCTGCAGTTATCTGGAATATGGCGGCGAATATACTTAATGCATTCCAGTCTGTGCTTTTGCTTATCATTATGTCAAGGATGATAGGACAGGTAGAGGCTGGTATTTTTTCAATTGGTAATACGACGGCTAATCTGTTTCAGAATATTGGTAGATATGGAAACCGTGGATATCAGGTATCGGATCTGAGTAGAGACTATAACTTCCGTGAATATCATATGTCTCGAGTGATTTCTTGTCTGGTAATGATGATTACTGCTGTTGCTTATGTTTTATATGCAGCGTCGACAAATAATTATTCTCTGACTAAGACTATAATTGTTCTTGGATTATGTTTGAATAAGCTTCCGGATGCTTATGAGGATGTTTTTTATGGAGAATATCAGAAGATTGACAGGCTTGATATTGCCAGCAAATGTTATGCGTTGAGACTGCTTTTATATATTATTGTTGTTACAATTGTTTTGCTGGTTACAAGGAATCTATTGATTTCCGTTGTTATTAGTACGGTAATAAATCTTGCAATATGTGCTTTCTTTCTTATTTTGACGAAGAAGTTTGTTTCTGAAAATAATAAGTCTGATATGAAGAAGGTTTGGAAACTGCTCTTTATAACGCTTCCTCTGTGTGTTGCTTCCTTTATGTCATATTATCTGAATGCTGCTCCAAGAAATTCTATTGACAGATTCATGACTGATGAAGAACAGGCTATATATGGATATGTGGCCATGCCGGTTTTTGTTGTGAATCTTGCTGTTAACTTTTTTGCAATGCCTTTATATTATAAGATATCTGTTCTTTGGGATGAGGGAAAATATAAGGAGTATATAAAGGAAACTGTTAAGCAGATGTTTTATGTTGTTGGTATCACTTTAGTGTGTATCCTTGGTGCATGGTTACTCGGTGTTCCGGTTCTGTCAATTGTATTTGGAACAGATTTAGCGCCTTATAAGACTGAGCTGATGATATTAATGCTGGCAAGTGGCTTCCTTGGAATGTCCAATCTTATACTTGGTTTTCTTACGATAATGCGCTGCCAGAACCAAACCCTGGTCAGCTATATAGCAGTGGCGGTTATTGCATTTCTCCTTTCTGATAGAATGGTTCATGATATGGGGATGAGAGGAGCGTGTCTTATATACCTTTCTATCATGGCTATTCTGGTAGCTGTATTCTTTGTCCTGTTTATTATAAAGATGATTCGTGTAATGCATGGGGCTGATAATTCATCGAATAATAAAATGACTTAAGAGAATGTAAAGTAGGAATTAATATCACTTACTGTGAACTTCCTGTAGGAAGTTTCACTCAATAAAAAATACATTAGCTGAAGTTTGAGAAGGTCAATAAAATAGCGATATTTCGGGCGGTTTTGCTTGATTTTGGTATAGAGAAATAGCTGTTGACATGCTATCAATTGATAGATATTACAGTAATCCTTGGAGATAGTGCTACTGGAAAAACAACGCTGATAGATTTACTGAGTACATATTCCCGGTTTGAAAATGGAAATGGTATCAGTAATGAATCATTCTATTACCTGGCTGAATTATGAGAAAATGGGAACTGGAAAAAGCTTGGTTACTGTATTTTTGAAAATTTTATGAAAAAAGAAAAAAATATGCTGATGGAATATTTTTGTTGTGATATATTATATATATATCAGTTATTTTGGAGAGAGTGTTATGAATGTAGCTAATTTTATTGTTTGTATAGATGGAAATGCAAATCAAGGAGAGTGTATGGCAAGAGGAATACTAGCTGCTTTAACGCCGGAATATGTTCCGGGAACTTTTTCCTTTTCGTTTTCAAATACTCAGCGAAGTGAGAATAGTATTATAAGAAACCAAAAAAAATTAGGTGTTATTGAGAGACTGTCAGATGATTGGAATGGAAATGGTGCAAATTCGTTTTCAAAAGAATTAGTCGATAAAGTTAGATTATTGTTGGATGAAATCCTGCACCAACCTGAGATTTTTCCTACCGCAGGTGATTCTATTCAATTAGAGTATGATAGAAATAATGGACAGCATCTTGAATTTGAAATATCTGAAAATAACGATATAGAAGTATACGAAGAATTGTTGGATGGTAAAACTGAAGAGTATAGTATTCCTTTTGATGTTAATTCAATAAATGAGGTGTTGAGAAGATTTTATGACGAGTGATTTCACAGATGTAAATGAAGAACTTTATAGGGCAGTATATCCACCGACTTATAGGGAACTTTTTTGGAAAGAGGATGGTACTCTATCGTCAGCGGCTTTTTATGATCCCAAATGTCTTTCGGTGGATACATGACTGGTTAAAGTTGCTGACTGGATGGAAGTCTGTGGAAACGTATAAGTTCGCTATATATAAACGGAGCGGCAAGAGTCTGTCACAGATTCGTAAGGAATACATGGATGAACAGGTCATGTAAAATACTTGGTTTTATAAACAAATAATATATGTTATTATTGATGTCGGAGATTCTTTTCTTCGGCATCAATTTTTAGGTTCCGGATAAAAATGTAAGATATAGAATTGTTTTGGGGAAGGCGTATGAGGGAGGAAACTAGGATGAAGAAGCTTGGAATAGGTTATGAATTCTATAAAAAAATTATAGAGGATGATTGCTATTATGTTGATAAGACGTTACTTATTCGTGATGTTTTAAAAAAGGGAAGCACGGTTACTCTTTTTACCCGTCCCAGACGTTTCGGCAAGACTCTGGCTCTTACTATGCTGAAAACTTTCTTCGAGCTTGAATATGACTATTCAGGAAATGTGGTAGATAAGCTCCCGTATTTTGAGGGAAAGAAGATAATGAATGAATCTCCGGAAATCCTTGAAAAGATGGGAAAGTATCCGGTTATATTTATGTCGCTTAAGTCTGCCAGGCAACCGGACTTTAGGACTGCATTCCTGAATCTCAGATATGAGATTGCTGAACAGGTAAGAAGGCATCTGTATGTATTGGATTCAGAAAAACTATCTGAGAATGAAAAGGTTGGAATTCGTGAACTTGCAAGAGAGATTCCAGACTCAGACATCAAAACAGATGCGGAATTAAAGCAAGAGGTTGGAAGGTTTAGTATAGCGTTTAAGAAGTTATCAAATGCTCTTGAAAAGTATCATGGAAGAAAAACCATCATCCTTCTTGATGAATATGATGTTCCGCTTGAAAATGCTTACTATGCCGGGTTCTATGATGAGATGGTGGCATTTATCCGTTCACTTTTTGAGTCATCGCTTAAGACTAATGATTCTCTTGAATTTGCTGTTGTAACGGGATGCCTCAGAATTAGTAAGGAAAGCATATTCACCGGGCTTAATAATCTGACTATATGTTCCATACGTGATTCAAGGTTTGGAGAATATTTTGGATTTACAGTTGCTGAGACACAGCAGTTTCTTAGAGATTATGGATTGGAAGAAAAAATAGATGAGGCAAGGCAGTGGTATGATGGATACCTGTTTGGCAAATCTGAGGTTTACAATCCATGGAGTGTCACATCTTATGTCATAGATATGACTATTGGTGGTAAACAGTTTCCGGAACCATATTGGTCTAATACTTCATCAAATCAGATTATTAAGGATATGATATACCATGCTGATGAGGAGGCAAGAGATGAGATTAAAAACCTCATAGATGGTGGGACGATAGAAAAACAGATTCATGAGGATATAACCTATAATGATATTCATGAATCACCAGATAACCTATGGAACTTCCTTTTCTTTACCGGCTATATGCGAAAGGTTTCTGAGAGACAGGAGGGAATAAAGGTATATGTAACCATGAGGATTCCCAATAATGAGATACTGTATATATATGATGAGCATATAACTAATCTTTTTGAGGATGAGGTTAGGAAAGGGGATCATACAGCCTTCCGGCAGGCTGTGCTGGATGGAAATGTTGACTATATGGGAGACTATGTAAGTACACTTCTGGAGAAGAGTATCAGTACGTTTGACAGTCAGGAAAGCTTCTATCATGGGTTCTTCCTATCCCTTCTCTATGGTGTTCCGGGATACTCTGTACAGTCTAACAGAGAGGAAGGCATAGGACGTCCGGATATAGTTCTGTATCCTAACAGACCTAAAGACAAAGCTATAATATTTGAAGTAAAGGTTAGAAAGAAATTTAATGAAATGCAGGACGGTATTGAGGAAGCCTTTAAGCAAATAAAAGACGAGAAGTATGAAGAGGGTGTCCTGGATGATGGATATATAGGTAGCATCGCCTATGGTATATGCTTCTGTAAGAAAACCTGTATCATACAGAGATATGATAAAATATGATGATTAATATCAGGTATATGTTTTGGTTGAAGCGTGTAAAGTATTTATATGTATGAGAAATAAAAAGGAGAGGAATTATGCAACTTAAGAAGGATGAAAATGAATTAGTTAATAATGTGGAGTCAGATGCCGGTGATAATGTGGTTTCACAAGAAAATGAGACAACATCGGGCGAGGTAACAAATAATGATTACCTAAAACCACAGGATGATTTTCTTGTGGGTGACGGAATCTTTGGTGAATACCAGGGACTATATGGAACCGGTGGTAGTCATTCTGATGTGAACGACTCAGTAGTGGGCGAAGAATCAAGACCTCGTAAACTCACTAAGAAAGAATTTTTCCAGAGTCCTCGTAATCGAAAGGACAGAGACCGTATCATTATCAGCACAGTAGTTATTATAGTGGCTGCTTTATTTGATGTTATCAGAACAGATTTCTGGCTTTCTGCTCTTAAGAAGCAGATTGAATTTGCAAACAGCCTTGCTGAGACTATGGGTATTGAAGAGTATGTTATAGATACTCAGAAGATTATGAATACTCAGATTATTATGTCTGTTATACTGATCGGGCTTGCAATAGGTATACTTGTAGCTAAAAGCCGTGCCTGTGCTTTGATTGGTCTTGCAATTACGTTTATCAACTGCATTTCCACACTCATTTCAACTCATAGTTTCAGATGGTACTGGACTATGATTGCTTTTGGCTATGCTACGCTTGCGACCTTTAGCTTTGCAAAGGCTTGGCAGAATTACGAAGAAAATGGAGACTGGAAAAAAGATTGGTGATGACTATTAAGAAATATTTAAGGAGCATAAGGTTTAAAGATTTATATCAGATTATCAGATGTTTGGAAAAGTGATACAGTGGTGTTCTTATAAAATCCTTTGTTTTATAAATGAATAAGTTATGTTATTATTGATGTCGGGGTCTGGTTTCTCCGGCATCTGTTGTTTAAATGATTTTTGGAAAATATTTTAATTAAACAATACTTAATGAGGAATATAAAAAGAACCATAGATTCTATACTTTGAATATGTGGTAAGTGATAAGGAGGCAAATGATGAAGAAGAGTCTGAATCTATGTGGAGGTATATCAAGTGTTGTAGTGGCAGGGGTGGCACTTTCACTTGTAGCACCGGTTGGGGTTGGAAACGTACATGCAGAAGCTCCAACGCTTACATCATCTAAGGTGAGCGGTGCGACTGAGATAGGTATGAATACGACTGGCAAGGTAAGTATTCCGGATGCGCCAACTAATGACAGGGAAGGGGTTGCGAAGATAGTTGTTCCTTCATCTGGATGGGTGGATATTAATCTTGATTATACTAAGGCTATGTCGTATCAGGTTTATCTGTATGATTCAAACTTCAATTATCTTACAGATCAGGAAATGAAGTCTTCTAAAACTAATGGAGTCAGGAGCGGTTCACTTGCCTTTCAAAATCAGATAATGAAAGCAGGAACATATTATCTGTATTTCGAATCAAACAGTCTGAATTGGGATGGTAATGTATTCTGTGGTGCTGATATAAATGTATCTTATACATTTACCGGCATAAGTCATGATGCGGGACTTGATACATATGATAATGACTCTATAAGTAAGGCGGTAGAGCTTCCGTTTGATTCAAATCAAAGCACCGGTGTAAGTGGTGTAGCTGAGTGGTACACATTTAATACGTCTGATAAAGAGGATTATTATAAGATAACAGTTGCTACGGCTGGTTCGTATGACCTGAAGGCAACTGCTTCCAAAGGAATTACTGTTTCGTTATATGATTCCGCTTCAAATAAGCTGAATAGTTATGGCGGTGTAATAAAAAAATCTGTAAATGAAACTGTTTCACTTTCTAAGGGAGTGTATTATATTGATCTGGCTAGTGGAACATATTCAAATACTTATGATTTTAGTCTCAGTCTTCAGTCTGAGGGTTCTGGTTCGACAGATAGTGGTTCAGGCTCAGGTTCAACGGATAGTAGTTCGGGTTCCGGTTCATCGGGAGGTGAATCAGGCTCAGGTTCGACGGATAGTGGTTCAGGTTCCGGTTCATCAGGAGGTGAATCAGGCTCAGGTTCAACGGATAGTGGTTCAGGTTCTGGTTCATCAGGAAGTGGCTCGAGCTCAGCTTCGACAGGAAGTGGTTCGGGTTCTGGTTCAACAGATAGTGGTTCGGGTTCTGCATCATCAGGTAATGGTTCGGGCATAGCGGATGGTGGCGCAGGTGCTGCTTCGTCAGGAAACGGTTCAGGTGCTGCTACAATACCTGCGGTTCAGACATATAGCACCGAGTGGGTGAACGGCAAGTGGTATAATGCAGATGGTTCTCAGACCTATGAGCCGACTCTTGAGTGGAAGAGCGATAGTACAGGCTGGTGGGTAGAAGATTCCAATGGCTGGTATCCAACTTCCTCCTGGCAGAAGATTGATGGCTATTGGTACTATTTCAAGTCAAATGGTTATATGGCTGCCGGAGAGTATTATGACGGATACTGGTTTAACAGTGATGGAACTTGGGATGATACATACCTGCTCAGTTGGAAG